>Ga0247841_10001100_pt1 | contig 64030 bp, 51 predicted proteins | sample LaCruzMarch2015__2_FD_192410 | JGI IMG/M metagenome (GOLD analysis project Ga0247841, IMG submission 192410) | Freshwater microbial communities from meromictic Lake La Cruz, Castile-La Mancha, Spain - LaCruzMarch2015_18m | ecosystem: Environmental > Aquatic > Freshwater > Lake | place: Spain...
TTCGACAATTTAGGCCTCGTTTCTTTACTCGACAGACTTCGGGATGCTTAGAATGTATTAATTTTGAGAACCGCCGTGATACGTGAACCGTACGTCCGGTGGTGTGAGAGGACAGTGAGGAATTATTTTCCTCACTTCCTACTCGATTTATCAAAAGTAAAATAAAGCATTCTAAGGTAAACAATTCGGTGGACTAAACGGTGGACTGAATTGTTTTCCCTCCAAGTCCACTTCTTTGACATATTCTGCATTGATTTACACTACTTTACATTTCCTTCTTTTGCTTTTGGTTACTATTTTTGTTAACTTAATTGTCAACCCAATATTCAGCTTGAAATTATTTACATTTTACCAGAATCAGAAATACCAAAATTGCTAAAAAAGAAACCTGAATCAGAGCTATCTGTTTACTTAATCACTCATGAAAGATTAAAGACTGTAAATATTCCTGGTAATTTTCAGGAAGAATGGGATATCATAAGGCAATCAAAACTCTTTCAACCTGAAAATTAAAAGATGTTTCCAATAAGACTTTACTTTCATCCGTGATCTCAATAGGATTTTAACGAGCAGTCTTAGGGGAAAATTTACTATTTTTATACAGTCCGAAAAATAGAGTGAGCTTATTTTATAAGCAGATATTTTCTACAAATAATCTTAATTCTGCAAACGAGGCTTTTTTAAACAACAAACAAGCATAAATGAAAATTTTGAGATAATATTGACGAAAAGACATTGACCAATAAATGCAAGGAAAACAACTCAGGCGATTAGAAGCCGAACTTTGGAGGGCCGCCGACCAACTCAGGGCAAACAGTAAACTGACTGCTTCGGAATATTCAATGCCCGTTCTTGGCTTGATATTTTTACGTCATGCTTATAACCGATTTCAAAAAGTCAAGGTCGAAGTTGAAAAAGACCTCCCGGTTCATCCTCAAAGGGGAAAGCGACCGCTTACTAAAAAGGACTTTGAAGAAAAGAACTCAATGTTCCTTCCCAAGAAGGCTCAATTTGATTTTTTGGTTTCTTTACCCGAAAGCGCTGACATTGGCGATGCCATCGACAATGCCATGAAGTTAATTGAGGATGAATACGACAACCTCAAAGGCGTGTTGCCAAAGAACTATTCCATTTTCAGCAAAGATCTATTGAGGGAACTGCTTCGCATTTTCAACAAAGAAGTGATGCAGAGGGCCGAAGGTGATTTATTTGGCAAGATTTATGAATACTTCCTCAATAAATTTGCAATGACCGGAGCCCAGGAAGGGGGCGAATTCTTTACTCCGATGAGCCTGGTTCAAACCATTGTGAACGTCATTGAGCCCGATCATGGAATCGTTTTCGATCCGGCTACTGGTTCTGCAGGTATGTTTGTGCAAACCGGTTATTTCATCGAAAGCGAAGGTTTACGACCTGCCGAGAAAGTTACTTTCTACGGACAAGAAAAAGCGGAAGTCAATACAAAGATTGCCAAAATGAACCTGACAGTACATGGATTGGAAGGCAATATTTTAGAGGGGAATACCTTTTACGAGGACAAGCATAACCTGTTGCACGGTTGTGATTTTGTGATGGCTAACCCACCTTTTAATGTAGATGGGGTGGACAAAGGCAAAGATACTGTAAAGAAAGATCCTCGTTTGATGTTGGATGGCAAGGTGAACCTGCCGAAAAACGACAATGCCAATTATCTTTGGATACAATATTTTTATAATTACCTGAACCCCACCGGCCGGGCAGGGTTTGTTATGGCATCTTCTGCCAGCGATGCCGGCCACAGCGAAAAAGAAATTCGTGAAAAACTGATAAAAACAGGGGCCATAGATGTGATGATGGCCATTGGCAATAACTTTTTCTACACCCGTTCATTGCCTTGTACCTTATGGTTTTTCGACCGGGCCAAAGAACAAAATATGCAGACAAAGGATCAGGTCCTCATGCTCGATGCCCGCAAAATCTACCGGAAAATAACTTCCAAGGTAAACGATTTTAGCCCTGAGCAGTTGCATAACCTCATTTGCATTGTAAACCTGTATCGAGGCAATACCGAAATGTTTGAAGCTACGGTAAAACGCTATCTTGAAACATCTGCAGAATTAGCCCGACAAACTGCTGATGCCACTACCGAACTGCAAAAGCAATTGCAAAAAGTGGTTAAAACAGTGACTGGTTTTGCAATCAGATATTCCAAGGAAAATGAGAATGCCAGGCCATTTGCCGATTCTTTGATTTTCGAAGAAACAACTGGCATGTACGAACAACAAAACAAACTGATCGCCGATATTAGACAGGCATCAGCAGACATAACGGTTTTAGAAAATATTGCCCAGCAATGTAAGACACTCCGAAAACCGCAGGACAAACTCATTAAACAACTGCTGGATATCATCGCCATCGCCACAAAAGAACTCCAATTAAACAAAAACAAAGACTGGAAAGAACTTAACCTTAAAGAACAGCTCGATCAACTGAAAGCCTTGCAACAACAACTCAGCGGGAACTCCGATGAAGAAGAACCCGGTCTGCTCCATGAAACCGAATATTTTTGGAAGCAAGCCCACTGGCTGCAAAGCCGTTTCCCCGCCGGCGTTTATAACGATGTGGAAGGTTTATGCAAAGTAGTGACCCAATCCGACATTGAAGCCAAAGATTGGAGCCTTAGTCCGGGAAGGCATGTTGGTGTGGATGCCGCTACCGATGATGGCATTGACTATGAAGAACGCCTCAGGGAGATACATATTGAGTTGGAGGGATTGAATAAAGAAGCCATAGCTTTGGCAAATGCGATATCTGAAAATTTCAAGGGCATGATTTTATGAAGGTAGAGTTGATATTGTATAAAAACTTGCTTGACGAAATTAAAACAAGGATTCGTCAAGGCCAAATGCGGGCCAATTTATCTGCAAATTCGGAAATGCTTTCCACTTATTGGGATATCGGCAGGATAATACACCATCGACAACAACAAGAAGGATGGGGGAAAGGGGTTATCCCACGTCTATCAAAAGATTTGAAAAATGAACTGGCTGATGTTAAGGGTTTTTCAGAAAGAAACATAGGTAACATGCTGGTGTTTTATAAGGAATATCCTGATATGATAATTTTGCAACCGCCCGTTGCAAAATTAGAAATCCCGGCAATTTTGACACAGACAGTGACTAAAGCAGAGGACCCATCAATTTTGCAACTATCCGCTGCTAAATCCCATAATGAAATTGTGAAACTACCCGTTTCTCAATTGGATAACAAGCAAATCAAAATTCAACTTATTAACCTTACTGGCTGGGCTCACCATATAATCCTCATCCAAAATGTAAAAGACCTTTCAACCCGCTTTTGGTACATGCAGCAATCAATCGCTAATGGATGGAGTCGTGATACCCTGGTCGACATGATTAAAAGCCAATTGCACCTCCGCCAGGGACATGTAGTCAGTAATTTTGAAAGAGCGCTGCCTCCGCCCCAATCCGATTTAGCAGTACAATTGTTCAAGGACCCGTACATCTTCGATTTTATGACGCTGGCTGCGCCATTTACCGAAAGGGAACTCGAGTTGGGCCTGGTGAAGAATGTCGAGAAGTTTTTACTGGAACTGGGAGCTGGTTTTGCCTTTGTAGGGCGACAGTATAAGTTGGAAATCAGTGATAAGGATTTTTATATCGACATGCTGTTTTATCATCTCAGGATGCGTTGTTTTGTAGTCATTGAATTGAAGAAAGGTGATTTTATTCCGGAATATGCCGGGAAAATGAATTTCTATTGTTCAGCCGTTGACGATATGCTCAAACACTCCACCGACCAACCTACCATTGGACTTATTTTATGCCAGGGCAAAGACAAACTGTTTGCTGAATATTCGCTCAAAGACATCAACAAGCCTATCGGTATTTCTGAATACGAACTCACCCGGGCGTTGCCCGACAATTTCAAGGGCAGTTTGCCAAGTATCGAAGAAATTGAAGAGGCATTGGCACCCGGCCAGATAACCCAAAATGATGATTGAGGAAATTAAGGATCTGATTGTTGTCCAACAAAATTTGGCAAGGCAAGCCCTTTCAGAATATTCTGTGTTGGTTGAAAATATTATCGTTTCGAAAACTACCGACCAGAATCGGATTGAAAACATGCTCGATGGCATTCTTGATTTTTGCTTTGATGATAATATGCTACTTTTATTCAAAAAGTTATGTCGTTATTATCTCTCGATCAACCCACTAGCAACGGCATCATATATAAACACCTACCGTGAAATGTGGGACAATGATTCTATTGACAATAAAGAGTTGGCGATATGACCTGGGAACAAAAGTCATTTGACGAGATTGGATTTATCGGAAGGGGTAAATCAAGACATAGACCCAGAAATGCTGAGCATTTATATGGTGGTGAATATCCCTTTGTTCAGACTGGCGATATTAAAGCTGCAAATTTCAGAATCACAGCATTTAGTCAAACATACAATGAAGCAGGACTGGCACAAAGTAAACTCTGGAAAGAAGGAACACTATGCATTACAATTGCAGCAAACATTGCTGATACTGCAATTCTCGGAATGGATGCCTGTTTCCCTGATAGCGTTATTGGTTTTGTTGCTGATGAAAATAAAAGTGATGTGAGATTTGTTAAATATTTCTTTGATGTATTTCAAGCAAGAATGAAAAGCATTTCAACTGGTGCTGCGCAAGACAATTTAAGTCTAGAAAAACTGCTCACGTTCAAAATCCCGACACCACCTCTCACTACTCAGCGCCGCATCGCCTTTATATTATCGGCTTATGATGATTTGATAGAGAATAATTTGAAGCGGATAAAATTGTTGGAGGAGAAGGCGTTTTTGGATTACAAATGTATAAATCGGGATTTTCATGATTTTAAGGTAGAAAAGAAAAAACTAAAAGATGTTATGGATTTAAAATATGGCAAAGCATTGAAAGCTGACAATCGTACAAGAGGTAAATATCCTGTATTTGGTTCGAGTGGGGTTGTTGGTTCGCACGAATCCTATTTAGTTGATGGACCAGGTATTGTCGTTGGGAGAAAGGGAAATGTTGGTTCTGTGTTTTGGTCATTTGATAATTTTTGGGTAATTGATACTGCATATTATGTAGAATCTAAAATAAGCCTTTACTACCTTTATTTTAATTTACAAGAACAGCATTTTGTTAATACAGACGCAGCAGTTCCAGGACTTAATCGAAACTTTGCATTGGATAATCCGTTTATCCTTCCACCAATAAATGAAATCTCTCTGTTTGAGAAAAGTATAAAACCTGTTTTTCAATTAATGCAAAACCTTCATCATCAAAACACCAAACTTCGCGAGGCACGGGATATCTTGTTGCCAAGATTGATGAGTGGAGAAATAGAAGTGTAAATTTTCAGATATGATAAAAGAAATAGATTACTACTGTGTAGGATTTTTCTGGTGGGGAGGCACTCCGGAAAATCAATTACCTCGCTTTCAAAAAGAAGGCATTTGGGAAAACGGCTTTGATGATAAATATATTGAAAAAGTAAAGAATGTTCAGGTAGGAAGCCAATTAGCTGCTAAAACAAGCTATACAAGAAAAAAGCATGGGAAAACCATTTCTGTTCTTGAAGTACATGACATAGGAACAGTAACAGAAAACCTGGGTGATGGAAAAACATTAAAGGTGCAATGGAAAAAAGATTTCAAGCCTTTCACTATTGATGGTCGGGGAGCATACAGGTCAACCATAAGTAAAGTCAATTTCGATGAAAATATTGAGTTAATTTTTGGGAACAAAAAAAAGTCTGAAACAGATGCTTTGTCTTTTGATGAAAAGGATATTGAAACTGATTTCCCTTTGAATCAGATTTTGTTTGGGCCTCCGGGAACAGGTAAAACGTACAATACAATTAATAAGGCTGTATCAATAATTGACAACTTAAAAGAAAGTGCCTTAAAAAATTACTATGAAGAACGAGTTGATTTAAAAGAACGATTTGATGAGTTGTTAATTGACGATTGGGAAAATCCAAATGGACAAATTGGATTTGTTACTTTCCATCAAAGTATGACCTATGAGGATTTTATTGAAGGAATAAAACCAGGCTTAAATGATAACCAAAAAGTGATTTATGATATAAATCCCGGAATTTTTAAAATGATTGTTTCAATAGCGAGAGATAATTGGCTCGATGCTAACAAAGGAACAAAAGATCAATTATCTTTTGAAGATGCATTCAATAGATTTAAAGATGAATGGCAGGAAAATCAGGAAATGAAATTTCCGTTAAAAACAGAAGGTAAAGAATATACAATATTTGGGTTCACAAAATCTTCAATTAAATTTAAAAAAGCCAGTGGTGGCACAGGCCATACGTTAAGCATCTCAACACTACGGGACTATTTCTATAAAAAAAGAGAAGTAAGGAAAACAGGTGTTGGAATATATTATCCAGCCCTTTTAGATAAGTTAAAATCGTATCAGCCATCGCTGATTGTTGAGAAGGAAGAAAAGAACTATATTTTGATCATCGATGAGATCAACAGGGGAAATGTTTCCCAGATCTTCGGAGAGTTGATCACACTCATTGAGGAAGACAAACGCCTTGGTAATAATGAGGCATTAGAAGTAACCCTGCCTTACAGTAAAGAAAAGTTTGGGGTACCTCCAAATCTCTATATTATTGGTACAATGAACACTGCCGATCGCAGCGTGGAAGCATTGGACACTGCATTGCGAAGAAGGTTCAGTTTTGTAGAAAAATCACCCAGGTATGATTTGCCTGAGCTGGATTATGAATATGCAGGAAACAAAGCATCAAAGATCCTTCTCATCATTAATTCCCGCATTGAGAAACTGCTGGATAAAGACCACATCATAGGCCATTCTTATTTTATGGTGAATGGGAATGATAAATCGGACGAAAAGCTGATTATTTCCTTCTATACCAGTATCATACCATTGCTTCAGGAGTATTTCTTCGGTGATTATGGAAAAATAGGATTGATATTGGGAGAAGGCTTTATCAGAAAAAAAGAATGGGACAAAATTGGTAGTTCATTTGCTGATTTTGAAACAGGAAGTGACGTCGATTTTGAGGAAAAAGATGTATATGAGATCATCGATTACCGAAACCTGAAAGAGACTTATAAAATTAAACTAAGGAAGAAGGGAGAAAATGAAACAGAAATCGAAATGAATTTCCAGAAAGCGATAAAACTTTTAATGAAACAGGATCTTGAGTAGAAATAACGAACCTATTACTGTCTTTGAACACGAAACACTTCGCTTCGACAAAGGTGAAAAACGGATAACGCCTGAACAATTCAAGGCGCTTCAATCCTATTACGGTGAGGGTGTAGCTTTTTACTCGCTTTGTCATAATGGCGTTCAGTTCAACGAATATGTCGGAGCAATCCAGGTCGGCAATACTTTGATTGAGGTTCTGCCCAAAGCCGATAAAATGGGTGATTCAAAGAAAGAAGAAAAAAAATGGAGGGACATTTTAATTGGAATGTTGAAGGCGGTTGGAAATTTTACAATCAAGACGACAAGCGAAAGCAGTCTTAAAATAAAGCCAAATACAATCCTTGATTTTTATTTTGAAATGTTCATCCATGAAGTAGAATTTCTTCTGCATCATGGTCTTGTAAAAAAATACCGTAAGAAGGATGGTAATGTTACAGCATTAAAAGGTAGTTTGTTGTTTGGGAAACAGATCCAGCAAAATTTGTCTCACCAGGAACGGTTTTATGTACGCCATACTACTTTTGACGTCGAGCACCAGCTCCATTTCATTCTTTACAAGACGTTACGCCTTATCCGGCACATCAACACAAACATGGCGTTACAAGGCAGTATCGGAGCGTTGCTACTTAACTTTCCCGAAATGCCGGACCTCAGAGTAAGTGAAGCAACATTCGACAAAATAATCCTGAACAGGAAAACCCAGGCATACAAAAAAGCGCTCGAAATTGCCAGGCTGCTTTTACTGCAATACCATCCCGATGTAATAAAAGGCCGGAATCATGTTTTAGCACTTATGTTTGACATGAATAAACTTTGGGAACAGTTTGTATATGTGAGTTTACGAAAGAAATTTAATGATGCAGGCATCTCCGTAACAGCTCAAACATCAAAATATTTCTGGAAACCTGAATGTGGTCCCAGATCCAAAATGAGACCTGATATCTGGCTGAAAACAAAAGACGGTAATATCATCGTCGATACCAAATGGAAAAACCTTTATGGGCACAACCCTTCCCAGGATGACTTGAGACAGATGTACGTTTATCATGAATATTATGAAGCGAAGAAAGTCGCCTTGGTATATCCCGGTTTTGATGACACATTGATAAAAGGAAATTTTTTACATCAGGTTTCAGGTGCAACGACCGAGAAGGAATGCAGTATCATACCATTGCCTGTACAAGACAATATAAAAGAATGGCAGGAAGCTATTAAGGATAAAATCGAAGAATGGATAAAAAGCTAAACCATGACCTGGGAATACTCCGAAGATACCCTCATAGAACAAACTGCAATCGATTTGTTTTTAAACAAATTGGATTGGCGAACGATGTTGGCCTACAATAAGGAGAGCTTTGGTGAAGGCAGTACGTTGGGCAGACTGAATAAGAAAGAGGTAATCATCAATCGAATATTTTTCGAGAAGCTAAAAGAGTTCAATCCCGGACTACCACAAAAGGCGTATGAAGAGGCCTTTACAAAACTTACTGAAGAGAGCAGCATCAAATCGTTAGCTGAGATCAATTTTGAGAAACATCAGCTGTTGCGGGATGGTATTTCCATTGATTTTATCAACGAAAAAGGCGAGCAGGTTAAGAATAAAACCCTTAAAGTATTTGATTTCGAAGATGCTGGTAATAATGATTTCCTGGCCGTTCGACAGTTGTGGATCCAGGGAAAGAGTAACCGTGAACGAAGGCCCGATATCATTGGTTTTGTAAATGGCATTCCCTTGGTCTTTATAGAATTAAAAGCAGCTCACCGGAAACTGGAAAACGCTTACAACGATAACTTCACCGATTACAGAGATGTTATACCCAAGCTCTTTTATTATAACGCGTTTGTGATACTGAGCAATGGAATAGAAAGCCGCATCGGAAGTATTACAGGAAAATATCAGCATTTCCACGAATGGAAACGCATCACAGAGGAGGACGAAGGCGTTGTGGCGTTGGACAGAATTATCATAGGTGTTTGCGACAAGAAACGATTATTGGACCTGTTTGAAAACTTTATTCTGTTTGATAATTCATTGGGGAAAGTTTTAAAATTGATTGCCCATAACCACCAGTTTATTGGGGTAAACAAAGCCATCGAAAACATTAAACTCAAAGACCAACTATACAAACTTGGTAAAATCAGCCTGGAAGAGAAGCAGAAACTTGGTGTATTCTGGCATACACAGGGAAGCGGAAAATCGTATTCCATGATTTTCATGAGCCAGAAGATTCACCGAAAGTTTACAGGCAGTTATACCTTTTTGATTGTAACCGATCGCAATGAGCTGGATACCCAGATTTACGGAACATTTAGCGGTGTTGGTGCCGTTCCACAAGTAAAAGCAAGTACAAAAAATTCGTTAAAAGCCGGTAGTGGAAAACATTTGAAAGATTTATTAAGTTCAGAACACCGCTATTTGTTTACCCTCATCCACAAATTCAATTTTGAGGAAGAAATCACACAACGGGATAACATCGTTGTAATTTCCGATGAAGCACACCGCACACAAGGTGGACAACTGGCAATGAATCTGCGTAACGCTTTGCCTAACGCTTCATTCATAGGGTTTACAGGCACACCGCTATTTAAAGATGATGAGTTGACACGGCGGATTTTTGGTGATTATGTTTCCCGTTACGATTTTAAACGAAGTGTGGATGATGGGGCTACAGTACCGCTTTACTATGAAAATCGAGGTGAATATCTTGGTTTGAAAAATCCGGTGATCAACGAACAGATCAGAGCTGTAATTGATTCGGAAGGGGAAGATCTGGACAGCGACCAGAGAAGCAGGGTAGAACAACTGTTTGCAAGGGAATATCCAATCCTTACTGCCAGAAAAAGGTTGGATGCTATTGCGAAGGATGTCGTTTGGCATTTCTGCAATCGGGGTTATAAAGGTAAAGGAATGTTTATTGCATTGGATAAACTGACAGCCGTGAGGATGTATGATTTTATCTCGCATCATTGGAAGCTTCAGATTGAGCTGTTGGAAAAAGAGATTAACAAGGCCAGGTATGGCGATCAGGAGATGTTGGAAAAAAGCCGGGAACTGCAATGGATAAAAGAAACAGAAATCTGCGTTGTCATCAGTCCGGAACAGAACGAAATTCAAAAATTCCGGCAATGGGATTTGGATATTGAGCCCCATCGCGAAAAAATGAACACCCAGGATCTTGAAACAAGGTTCAAATCCGAAGAAGACCCGTTCCGTTTTGTAATCGTATGTGCCATGTGGATCACGGGCTTTGATGTGCCCACGCTCTCCACCTTATACCTTGACAAACCCTTGAAGTCACACACCCTCATGCAGGCCATTGCTAGGGCCAATCGCATTTCCGAAGGTAAAAACAATGGGTTAATCGTTGACTACATTGAAACCTATACCGCGTTGCTTGATGCTTTGGCAATTTATGGTACCGGTGGGGATGAAGGTGGGACCGGAGGTAAAACTCCTGAACCTCCGGTAAAGCCAAAAGAAGAATTGATTCGTCAATTGGAAGAGACATTGGTAAATACTGAGATCTTTTTGCAGAATGAAGTTAAGTTTAGCCTTGATGAATTGATCAACGCAACAGGTCTGGAAAAACTGGCTGCAATGGAAAAAGGCGTTAACGCCGTTTATACCAACGACGAAACCAAAAGCAAATTTCAAATTTTAGCCCGTGAAGTTTTCAAGAAATACAAAGCGCTTCAACCCGATAAGGTATTGAATCAATATTCACCCAGGAAGAATGCAATCGATGTAATTTATACAGCCATTGAGGAAAATATTGAAAGTGCGGATGTGGCGGAGATCATGAAGAAAATCCAGGAAATTGTAGATGAATCCATCGGGAATATGGTTGCTGAGCCTACGCATGACTATGGGAAAATCATAGACCTGAGCGGATTAAACTTTTCATTATTGGAAAAGTATTTTTTGAAAACGCCAAATAAAAATAGTGTAGTGCAATCATTGAAAGACAAAATTGAGAACCAATTGAAACAAATGGTCGAGCGAAATCCACTGCGGGTCGATTTTTATAAACGCTATCAGGAAATCATTGACAACTATAACCGTGGCAAAGATGCTATAACGATTGAGGAAACCTTCAAAAAACTGATAGAGTTTGTGAACTCCTTGTCAGAAGAAGAAGCCGATACCAAACGGGAGGGGCTTACCGAAGAACAAAAAGCTATTTTTGACATTCTCCGCAAACCTGACTTGTCGTATTCGGACAAGAAGAAGATTAAAGAAATTGCGATTAAACTCTTGGATGAACTCAAAAATGACAAATTGAAAGTGGTCCAATGGGCCGACAAATCAGTAACAGCGGCAGCCGTTTTTAATGCAGTAAGCAAAACACTATTTGAAGCATTGCCCTATCCAACCTATCATACCGACGACATTGACCTGAGAACAAATTTAATATATGAACATCTCAAGCATCAATACTATGGAGGAGGCTTGAGTGTATATGGGAAGTATTAGATTGCGGCAGGATAGGATTTAATTTTGTATGAACCTCAATCCATCCATAAGTTCGTTGTTCGAGAAATTTAATATCGCTCAACAGGATAATAATTTTGTGCTGGCATATTCATTTCTTCAACAAGCCTATCAATTGCTTGAAAAGATTCCTCAAACTAATATTTTGTGGGCATTTTACTACATAAACCTCGCATCATATTTTAATAATACCGGACAATTCTTTGAAAGTATTGATGCCAGTATAAATGCTGAAAAAATTATTCCGTTCAAGAAAAATGATGATTTAAAGGCGAAAGTTGAAAGTTGTAAGGCGATTTCATATTTGAATATTGGTCAATATGCCGATTCATTTGACAGTGTCAATAATGCGATCAGAATTTATAAAAAGCTAAACATCTTAGAAAAATTAACTCTGGAACTAATCACCAGTGGAGATCTCTCACTTAGAACTGGTAAATGGGATCAGGCAATCAAGAATTACAGTGAAGCATTATTAATTGCAAAAAAAAATAACGATAAGCGATTAGAAGCCAGAACATTAATGGCGCTTGGATTTGTTTTTAGAGCACACAGGTTTTTATATCTGGCGATAGATCATTATCGTGAAGCTGAAAGAATCTTTAAAGGAATAAACTTTATTCCAGGTTTGGTAGAAGCTTTATACGAAAGAGCGAATACATATGTGTCCTTAAAGATGGCTGAAGAAACTTTTAACTTGATCAAACAAATTGAAGTAATAATACCTCCGGATTCAGTAATGCGTTCATTTTTATATAATCTTCAATATTGCCTTCACAATCAAAATATGGAATTCGGAGAGGCAATGAATTGTGCTTACCTATTATTGGATTTCTTCAAAAAGGCTCATGATAAATTGGGTGAAGCTGAAAGCCTTGAAAAGATAGCATCTGTTTATTTTGATCTTTCCGACATGGAACAAGCCAAAGAATATGGAATGAAAGCCTTTAACATGTCGAAAGAAATTGGAGATCAGATCTTACAGGATATTTGTTTGCGATTATTTCAAGATATCGACAATGTAATTGCCAATAAAGTTGGTCATAATAAATTCTGAAATAATGAAGCCGCTGACGCCGGAAGAGATTAATCAACTTCCAACAATTCTCACAATTTTGGATATGATTGCTGGTGAGGAAGAAGGCTTCAGGAATATTGAAGAAAAGCATCAATATCTTGTCTCATATTCTGGATCTGAAGATAAGTTTGAATTATTATCAGACACTCCAGATGGACCATGTGTTTTGAGACCATTCTCTTATTGCTTTAATTCTTATTTCCGCGGACAGTATGAATATTTCGATGATTGTTTACCTACCATTTATCGTATTAAAGTTGAAAACGGCCAGAATAAAAAGAAAGACGGCATAGATCAATTTATTCATCGACTGCGTTCGTCTGAATTTGAATTATTACTCCGGACCCATCCATTTGTCAAATCAGTATTTAATGAAGGGATTAACCTGAAGGATATTGGTGAAATCAAACTTAAAGTCAATTATTTAGGCTTAGCTCAACATTATGAGTTAGAAACGGATATGTTGGATTTTACTAATGATAAATGGGTAGCTGCCTTTTTTGCAACAAATAGAAAAGTGGGTGATAGATATAGCCCAATAGATTCGGGGAGTTATGGCGTGGTTTACAGATATTGTCATACTCCTGAGTATTTGCATCAAGCAAATGATGATTCAAAATCGGATGAAAAATTTTCTATTATCGGTCTACAACCCTTTAAAAGGCCAGGTGAGCAAAAGGGCTTTGCATTAAAAATGGAAAATGGTGAAAACCTAAATCAAGTGCGTGGAATACAAAAGTTTTTTTTTCGCCATGACAAACTATCAGCAGAAATTATTCATAACAGAATGAATCAAGGAAATAATTTGTTTCCTTTTGATGAAATTGAAGCATTAGCCCAGAAGATAAAATGGAGTAAGAAAATTTCAATCAATGCTTTTAAACTTGCGTTTGAAAAATATCCTGTTCCCCAAATGGATGAAATGAAACTTCAGGAGGCATGTATTGGTAAAGGGATCAAATTCGTAAATTACCCGATTGTGAGATTTTCACAAGACACCGAAAAGAATTTTATAAAATATTGGAAAAAGGACGGAAAAAAAGAGTTCTTCTCAAAAATTATTTTTAGACGAACCTTATTTATTGACTAATATTGAATCCGAAAAATACGCATCAGCCGTCTTGAAAACGGGTAACAAAGGAATAGATGCGTAGTCGATTATGAAGATTCAAAAAAGTTGATTGAAGACATTGCAATTGTTCATTGTGAACTCATACATATCCATCCATTCAGGGAGGGAAATGGAAGAACAGCCTGAATTTTTGCTGATTTAATGGCCAACAGAGCAGGTTATCCGTCCTTGGATTTAAATAAATTCAGGGAAGATAACTATCCACAGTACATTGAAGCCTTGATTAAAGGAGATGACAGGGATTATTCGGGAATTATTGAAATTATCGGGAATTTACTCCCAGCTTCTTAAGAGCTTCTTTTTTGATATGGGCTTCCGTTTTTTTATCAAACCTGATTCCTTCAATTTTCGCAGATGCAATTGCATTGCTAAAAATAAGCTCGAAAGATGGTTTATTGACAGGCTTTGTTTTCATAACACTAAGATAGCGAATATTCTTTTTAAATCATGCTGAAAGCCACACCCGGAGTATGATTTTTCTTATATTTGTAAGATGAGACAAAGAATTTACATTGACACTTCCATTGTAGGTGGCTTCTTCGATGAAGAATTTGAAGAAGCGACTAAAGAGCTTTTTAAAAGGCTAGAGAAAGGAGAAATAGTCTTTGTTATTTCTGACTTGCTCGACCTTGAACTTATTGAAGCTCCTGAAAGAGTGAGAGAACTTTTGTATAACTATTCATCAAACATGTTTGAGCGAATTTCATTGACTGGAGAAGCAATAAAACTTGCAGATAATTACATTTCCGGGCAAGTTGTTGGTAAAACCAGTCTTGAAGATTGTAGACACATCGCACTTGCAACCATTAATCGAGTTGACGTGTTAACTAGTTGGAATTTTAAGCACATAGTGAACCTCGATAGAATTAAAGGGTATAATTCTGTTAATCTGCGGCTTGGATATCAAATTTTAGAGATCAGAAGCCCCAAAGACCTGATTAGATATGAAAACGACTAAGAAAAAAACCTTTGATGCCGTAAAAATGATGCGGGAAATTCGGGATAAAATAAGTTCCGAAACTCAGAATATGACTTTTGAAGAGTTGAAGAAGTATATTGAAACCCGCATAAAGAATAGTGGTTTAAAAATTTTAGGACAACAATAAACATCCCTACTGCCAAAATCCCTTACTCAATACTATCGGGGTGCTTGGTAATTTTAGTTAAATAACAAAAAAAATGGGACTAATAATAGAGCCGAAAGAGATTGACTTTTATGTAATTGATAAGCCTTGGAATGATGACGAAAAACGTAAATTTAGTGATCTTATTAGAAAGCAAAAAGACAAATTACAAAAAGGCCCACATAGGTCATTTAAAAAAAAGTTAGCAAAGCATTCCACATAACACTCTCTTTCTTCGAACTTATCAAGTAAGCCATCTCTCGCCAGGGTGCACCTTCCGCCAAAGATTGACACATCACAGTCTACTTGCATTTTCATTCCCTCAGTACGACGAGCCCCACGTCTAAATTTAATATAACATGTAGTTATATTACAAGCCATATGATTTTTATTTTTTTTCTGGTATGGCTTGTCCTATATCCCAATTATGTTAAATATCCCCGGTGAGAGAACGAGCAATTTGAGAAAGCGCTTAGCTAGCGTTTCGGTAGTACGAGTATATTGGTGATTTTACAGAGTTGAATAATTTGTTCCCGGACCTGTGCCGTGTTTCTCTATGAGATTCTTTTTAATCAAATCAGGGAGGATTCGTTTCACGGTAGGACCAGGTATTCCAAGTTTCTTAGCAATTTCACCGGATTTACACCCGGGATTGTTTCCGATAAATGTAATGATTGCCTTTTCCCGGGGCGATGATTGAGCGTCAGAACCACTAACCTCAATTTTTTTCATTAGTTGCTCCTGAATATTTTTTAAGGCATCCAAAAAGAAAATTATCCATTCGCTTACATTTTCATTCGGGCGTTGTGCCTGGCAACTTCTTAAAACCTTGTAGTACTCCGACTTCCTGTTTTCAATTTCATGTTCAAAACTTACATATTGAATCCATTTGTATCCATGCTTCAACAGGAGCAGGGTCGATAACAGTCTGCTTAACCGCCCGTTTCCATCCTGAAATGGGTGAATACTGACAAATTCATAAACAAATAATGCACTTTTTACAAGTGGATGAGTTTTTGTGTCATTAATGTACCAGTCGATCAGTCCACGCATGGCATCCTGAGTAGGAATTCCCGCCTCTGTAGTCTGAAAAATAATTTGTTTTGTCCCATCCGGATAATTTGCCTCAACGGCATTCCCGTGTTGCTTATAATCTCCTTTATGCCAATCATCCTTCTTGCTGTATTTCATCAGGATGTCATGCAGATTTTTTAAACTGCTTTCAGAAATTTCAATATCCGTATACGATTCTGAAATAATATCCATTGTTTCAAAATAACCAACTACCTCCTGGGAGTCCCGGTCTTCAAGTTTGGTTATATCCATGGCTTTCAGTAAAACATCTACCTCCTCATCACTCATCAGTGAACCTTCTATCCGTGTTGAAGCCCCCACACTTCTCACCGTTGCAATCGATTTCAATTGTTTTAAACTTTGTCCCTCTCTTCTCTCAATCGAAGCCCAGGAAGCATCAAACCGATCAATCTGACTGATGAACTCAATGAGTTTCCAGTCAAGGTTTAATGTAAATGTATATACTTGATTATCCATGCCACAAAGGTAATAATATTTTATGATGATACGATATGATTCGATTATATTCGATAAATATTCGTTTGTTTTGATACGATATTATCCTAAAGGCTCATTCTTCGCCTTGCCCAGGCGTATCCATCCTGCTTAGCCCAATTTGTTGAGGAAATCAATACGAAGAGAAGCAACGATCTTTATCTATACGCAGCTTTATCAATTTCAGAGATCGATTTTAATTTCCGTGGCGGATCAAGGTATTTATCCAGGAAAGAATAGATCTTCAGCCGGATCTGTTTTGCAGTGCGGGTATCGATGCGGTCGAAGGAGTGTCCGCCTTCCACATCTTGGAAAATCTCATATTCAAATTGTTTCCCTTCAGCTTTTAACGCCTGGATGAGGTGTTCAACCTCCAGCACATTGACATCGTCATCGTTGGTATTGGTATGTATCAGTAACGGGGTTTTAAGCTTTTCCGCATTCCATACAGGGGAACGCTTCCGGTACTCTTTGATGTCCTCCCTTGCATCTTTGCCCATATGGTAATCTGCAGAGAACAATTTCCGGTACTCGTCATCCGAATACCCCATCCTTGCCACCAGGTCACTGACGGGATTTCCCGCAAAGCAAACCTTATATTTCTCCGGGTGGTCGAACACGCACATCAGTGCGATCATACCGCCATGGCTCCAACCGATGATACCGACCCGGGTGCTGTCTGCCATTTCGTAATTCCTTACCGTGTAATCGCGGCTGGCGTTCACATCATCATTTTCCAGTCCGCCGTAGTCGATCTTTTCATAAAAATCCTTTCCATAACCGGTACTTCCGCGATATTCCGGTGCAATCACAATGTACTGCTGCGCCATCAGTTCCCGGATGATGTGGGTATGGTATGTTGTAAAATTGGCATGGACACCTCCGTGAGGGAGCACTAGTAAGGGGTATTTTTTATCCGTTTTTATCTCTTTCGGGATGAAGATATAGCAGTAAAACTTTACTGGGTTACGAACTCCCATGGCTGTAAGGTTTTTAACCTGCTTTTCCGATATAGGGGGTCCAGTAATATAGACTTTATCAATAAATGCAACATCACCCACCCGGTTGTACCATGAAATATCATCTACCGCCTTTTGCAGACTGGAGATGTCATATCCCATCGATTCGATCTTATCTTTGATCTCTTTCAGCGAATTGTCGGCATTTTGCGCGATTCCCGGGCAAAACATTGCGAACAATAAAACGGATAAAAGGATTAATTTTTTCATAACGGCAAGAATTTGATAAACCACAAATATAGATGATTAACTGACGAACGAAAACCGTGTTTGTTTAAAGAGCTATTTTTCTTGAACCTTCAATGATCGTTAACTCATCACCGGACGCAGGATGGACGCAGGATAGACGCAGGATAGACGTAGGATGGACGCAGGATGACGGAAGGACAAGACACACACACCTGATCCCCATGTTATCGTCTCATGAACTCATCTTTTTTATTCATGAAAGCGATCCCGATATCCCCGGATTTTTATATTTTTATCTCCCATAAGGTACGGATTTTAACTTATCGAAAACAAACCTATGTCCCGAAAACCAAGTTGTGACTGGCCCTCCGACGATCCGTTGATATTACGATATCATGATGAAGAGTGGGGTGTCCCCATTCATGATGATCGTAAAATTTTTGAATTCTTTGTCCTTGATGCCTTTCAGGCCGGATTGAGTTGGAGGACAGTCCTGCACAAGCGGGAACATCTCCGGAAAGCCTTCGACAATTTTAATGTAAAAAAGATATCGAAATACGGTGAAGAGGAGGTTACGCGACTTCTTTCGGATGAAAAGATCATCCGGAACAAAGCAAAGATCAATGCTACCATAAGCAATGCCGGGTGCTTCCTGAAAGTGCAGAAGGAGTTTGGCTCCTTCGACAATTATATCTGGCGGTTCACAGGAGGAAAACCAATAAAGAATAAACTGAAAGCACTCTCGGAGATGCCGGCTTCATCTAAAGAATCAGACGAGATGAGCCGGGACCTGAAATCACGGGGATTCAAATTTGTCGGAACAACCATCTGCTACTCCTTTATGCAGGCAGCTGGGTTGATCAATGATCACCTGGTGCGTTGTTTCAGATATCAAACGATTTAATCAGGATTTCTTAACATGAAGATAAAACCGCAACTGCTTGACCTCGTGATGAGGGATGACGATTTCGTGATTTATCAGGGTAATTCCCCCTTATTAACGCCTGCAGGAAACGAAATGGCACAAGTCAGCTCCCGTATCCTTAAGCAAATCCTGCTGGAACTATCTTTATCGGAAACAAGAGACCTTACATCTGTTAATGCATTCTCATTGTTTTCTTTCCAGCTTGATGCCATCGAAAAGGGAACCGATCCCTTTCTTCATAATTTTGATTCCTTGGCTGCCATGGATCCGTTCATCCAGTTAAAGGAAGGGAATAAAAAACAATCCCAGCTATTTGATCCGGAAAAAATCAATCTTCTTCTGGAGCAACATTCATCCCTCTTTAATCTGGTTTACTGGGGTATGTCGGGATTATTGGAAACCTTTACCGGTTTTCTGTTAAAAGCGGTTACGGATGATTCACGGAAGCCAGGAACCCCTGAGCCTTCGGTCACATCTGTTCTCAGGAATATCTATGTTAACCTGGAAAATTCAGAAAAAACGGCAGTTAATTTTTTAAGCTATGGGCATCGTACAGGGGTTGTCCTACCGATTTTATTAGCCGGTCAATATATTAATGCTTCGGAATATACCAACGGGTTTTTTACAATCCGGTTGCAAATTCCTGAAGATGAAATATTTTTGGATGACCGGGAAAATTTAATGCAGCCATATATCCGGATCTCTGCCGGCTTCTCCGGTTTTTCGGATCCCTTCGGAGCATTCGGGACCTGTTTCAGGGAGGCGGGAAATGTCGTTGAGTACCTGGTTTGTTCCAGTGCGATAAGAAAAAGCGGGATAACGGAAGTGATAGAACGCGGAGAAAGCAACGATCTGGAATTCAAATCCACCTTGCGCTGGGATATCAGGGCAGGTAAAACCAGTCAAATGATCGAAAGGGCAGTTCTTAAATCGGTTTCGGCATTCCTGAATTCCGGAGGAGGAACTTTGCTGATCGGGGTTCGCGACGACGGGACCATTGAAGGGATTGAAACAGACCGGTTGCCAAACGAAGATAAATTCCTTTTACATTTTTGGACGCTTGTCAGAACTGCGTTTGGCAGGGATGTGAGTCCATATCTGAAGGTTATGATCGAACGGATTGAGGGGAAAGGAGTTTGTGTTGTCCGCTGTTTCCGGAGCCCGAGACCGGTATTCTTAAAACAACCCGGTTTCGAGGAAGAATTTTATATCCGTGTTGGGCCCAGCAGTACGGCGCTCGCCGTGAGTGAGGCACTGAAATACATAGCCGATCACTTTGCTGAAAAATGAGTTCCGGCTGGCCGGTAAGCTAAAGATTCTCCTTGAGATCAGCATTTGGATTCAGCGAGTAATAGATGGTATTTTCCGAAAAGTGGATCTCCAGGATCTTTAATAGTAAAAAATTGACCAGGATGTTTTCCGCCTTGTTCCGTGAAATCTTACAGATACGGACGAATTTTGAAAGCGATATAGTACGATTATTTTCAAGATAGGTGAGCAACCGCTTTTCGTTATCGGTATATTTAAGAAAGGCACCCTGCATTTTGTGCTCCTTCTCCCAAACCCGAAGAAGGATCCTGTTGACGGCAAAATTCTGATCCTTAACGCGGATATAGGCAATCCATTTCCCTTCCTTGCTGACGGCAAAATGAGGTCTGTTCTGGCTTCGTTTTACAACGACTTCAAGAATGGTCTTCTTCCGGATGATCCACTCTTTATGAAAATATTCAACAACGGGCTTACAATGTGTTCTTGCTGCGGTTTCAAGCATGAAAAACTCTTCCTCCGTGCGGATCCCGCTAATGGACCCGTCGTCGCGAATCCCGATCAGCAGCCTTCCACCGTCGGTGTTCGCAAAAGCTACGAGGGAGCGGGCGATTTTATGGGTATCGGAAACCTCAAATTTAAAATCGAGTTGCTGATGCTCACCTTCAGCAATGAGTCTTTGAATATGATGCAACATTTATAAAAACGAGATATTGCCACGGGCAGTGATTTTTTCACAATAATGGCAATGTAATTTCAATTCGCTTTTATCAATTACGGTAAATTTTGTGGGGATATCCTCGTGATTGGTGATACAGTTCGGATTAAAACACTTGACGATTTTTTCAATCCGGTCGGGTATTTCCACATTTCTCTTCTCGGTAACCTGGAAATTCCTGATAACGATTAATGTAGCGGCAGCGGCGACAAGGGCAATTTTATTAATCTCATCACTTTTGAAAAATTTATTACTGACTTTGATGATCCCCTTTTTTCCCATTTTCCGGCTCTCAAGATTGGTGCCGATCAGCAACTGGTTTTGATATTCACTCAGATTCAGGATCTTGATAACCTGGAAAACGCTTTGGGTAGGGATGTGATCGATTACCGTACCATTTTCAATGGCCGATACTTTTAACTCTTTTCTGAGATCTTCTTTTTCCATGATTCGCAGGTAGATAGAATATTATTCAACAACACCTAAAATGGAGGCAAGTAAGGCCTGCCTGACATAAACACCGTTCAGGGCCTGAGTGAAATAATAGGCTTTTGGATTATCATCCACATCCGACATGATTTCATTGATCCGTGGAAGCGGATGCAGAATTTTCAGATTGTTTCTCGCATCTTCAAGCATGCTGTTCCTGAGAATATACGAATTCTTGACCTTCTCGTATTCAATAGGATCAGAGAACCGTTCCTTCTGGATACGTGTCATATAAAGGATATCAACTTTGGGTATGACTTCCAGGAGTTCCGTGTATTGGTAATAGGCATGCTGGTGTTCTTTGATATACATCTTGACTGAACTGGGTAGTTTCAGCTCAACCGGAGATACGAGGTGAAATGTTGTTTGGTAGTTGCACAAGGCCATTACAAGGGAATGAACAGTTCTGCCGTATTTGAGATCACCTACAAAAGCGACGTTCAGATTGTTCAGGGTACCCTGGGTTTTTCTGATGGAATACAGATCCAGTAATGTCTGCGTAGGATGTTGATTGGCGCCATCGCCGGCATTGATCACAGGTACTTTGGCAACTTCACTGGCAAAACGGGCACTGCCTTCTTTCGGATGACGCATTACAATGATATCCGAATAATTACTGACAGTTAAAATGGTATCTCTCAACGACTCGCCTTTCTGAACACTCGAACTTGCTGAATCGGAAAATCCGATGACGCGTGCACCCAGCTGGGTGGCCGCGCTTTCAAAACTTAACCGGGTACGGGTTGATGGTTCAAAAAACAAGGTGGCAACCACATAATCCTCAAGGATATGCTGCTTCGGATGTTTTTCAAAAGCTTCCGCGAGATCAAGTATCCGGATATGGTCTTCCCGTGAAAAATCGTTAATTGAAACCAAACTTCTCTTTTTCATCTGTTTTTCAGCATTTAAACAAAGAACAAACTTACATGAAATATCGATACGTAAAACGTTTTGGATTCTCTCCCGTCATCATATCCGGATATTTCATCCGAATCCCGCCCCAGGAGACGGGAAATTTAATTCTCCTCCCCTGTATGGGTGAGGCGGGGAGGAGATAATAAAAAAAAATCCCGGCAGAACCGGGATTTGAATCCTATTTGATTTTATGTTTTTTGAGAAAATCATTCAGGATCATCTCCAGATCAGGTTTCCCGATCTCCTGTAAATCATAGTAAACGCGGGTATTCGGTTTTTTGATTTTTATCAGACGGTTCAGGTCAATCGGGGTGGCAATGATCACTGTGTCACATTTGGTTTTATTGATTGTAGCTTCCAGATCTTTAATCTGCTGATCCCCATACCCCATAGCAGGTAAAAGTTGACCGATGTTCGGATAAATCCTGAAAGTCTCAGCCAGCCTGCCGGTCACAAAAGGTCTTGGATCAACGAGCTCGGCAGCGCCAAATTTCTGAGCAGCAACTACCCCTGCACCGATCTTCATTTCTCCATGAGTAAGGGTGGGTCCATCTTCAATGACCAGTACTTTTTTGCCGCGTATCAGCGTTTCATCATCAACCCGGATGGGGGAGGCCCCGTCGACGACGATAGCCTTTGGATTGATTTTACTGACGTTGTTCCGCACCGTGTTTATGTTTTCAGGACTGGCGGAATCAATCTTATTTAACACTACAATATCGGCAATACGGATATTTACCTCCCCGGGATAATAAGTCAGCTCGGCACCTGGACGATGCGGATCGGCAACCGTCACCATCAGGTCGGGTTTGTAAAATGGAAAATCATTATTTCCTCCGTCCCACAAGATGACATCACAACCTTTTGGATCTTTTTCAGCCGCACGAAGGATGGCTTCATAGTCGACACCGGCATATATGACATTCCCGCGAACAACATGAGGTTCATATTCCTCCATTTCTTCAATGGTACATTTGTGCTTGGTCAAATCTTTTATCGTGGCAAAGCGCTGTACCTTTTGGGCAACCAGATCTCCGTATGGCATCGGGTGGCGGATAGCAACAACCTTCAATCCTTTGCCCATCAGGATTTCAATGATCCTTCTGGAAGTCTGGCTTTTTCCGCAACCGGTACGGGTAGCTCCCACTGCAATGAGCGGCTTTGTGCTCTTGATCATGGTGTATTTTGGCCCCAACAGTAAAAAATCAGCTCCGGCGGCATTGACAACGGCACTCATGTTCATGACCCGCTGATACGGGACATCACTATAGGCAAAATTGCAAAGGTCAACATTGAATTTTTTGATCAGGGCCGGGAGTTCCGACTCGGCAAAAATGGGAATACCTTTGGGATATAACTTTCCTGCAAGAGCTGCCGGATATTTCCGGCCTTCAATATCAGGAATCTGGGCGGCTGTAAAAGCTACCACATTGTAATCTTCATTATTTCGGAAGTACGTGTTAAAATTGTGAAAATCTCGTCCTGCCGCACCGATGATGATGACATTCTTTTTCATTCTTACCTCACTTTACGGGTTTGACAATATTATTATGTTTCTGTTTTCTTTGGGGAATACGCATGCAAACCTACTTATATTTTACGTATTAGCCAAATCGTTATGGAAAAAAAAACCCCGTTAAACGGCAGTGATGATATTCTGTTATACCTCTTGATGCTCCGCAAAACGAGGTAAAAAAAACCTTTACCTTTGCCGGGAAATATAAATCCAATGATTGAACAAAAAATATTGGAAAAAACAAGTGAGGCGATTCTGTTTCTATATAATCAGACGGTGGATCCGATGTCCATTGGTCTTGAAAAGACAAAAAAAGAGATAAAGGGTGATTTTACCCTGATAACCTTCCCGCTCTCAAAAATTTCCCATAAGTCTCCTGATATCACGGCAGTAGAAATTGGCAATTTCCTTAAACAAGGATTACCTCAGTTAAAAGACTTCTATGTCATTAAGGGTTTTTTGAACCTTACCCTAAGGGATGATTTCTGGGTTGATTTTGTCAACACAAGCGCGTATCAAACCTGTTTTGGTTTTCATGAACAAAACAACAATAAACCTGTTGTTCTGGAATATTCGTCACCGAATACCAATAAGCCCTTGCATCTTGGACATATCAGAAATAATCTTCTGGGATATTCATTGGCGGAAATTCTAAGAGCCAACGGCAACAGGGTCATTAAAGTAAATCTGGTAAATGACCGGGGAATTCATATATGTAAGTCTATGCTTGCATATAAGTTATGGGGAAGAGGTGAAACACCGGAATCTGCAGACATGAAGGGCGATCATCTGGTCGGAAAATATTATGTGCTTTTTAATAGAAATTACAGGGACGAGGTCATGGGTCTCGTCGGAAAAGGTTTTACGGAGGATGAGGCCATGCGTCAGGCTCCGTTGATCCTGGAGGCACAGGAACTTTTACGTAAATGGGAGGCCAGGGATGATGAAACTGTCGGGCTCTGGAAGAAAATGAACTCATGGACATATACCGGATTTGATAGGACATATCAAAGATTAGGAGTCGATTTTGACCACACCTATTATGAAAGTGAGACTTATTTGCTCGGGAAAGAACTTGTTGCAGAGGGCCTCGAAAGAGGATTCCTGACCAGGAAGGAAGATGGCAGCGTCTGGGCCGATCTGCGTGATCAGGGACTGGATGAAAAATTGCTTATCCGGTCAGATGGTACTTCCGTTTATATGACGCAGGACTTGGGAACAGCCCAAAGGAGGATCGATGAATTTCACCCTTCGAAAATGATATATGTAGTGGGTAATGAGCAAAATTACCATTTTGATGTACTGAAAAAGATCCTTGATAAACTTCATAAAAATTATGCTGAGGATATTTATCATCTTTCCTATGGCATGGTCGAACTGCCTCATGGCAGGATGAAATCCAGAGAAGGAGAAGTGATCGACGCAGACGATTTAATGGATGAAATGTTTAAGACGGCTGAAGTGACTACCCGTGAGCTGGGAAAGGCTACCGGGTTCTCTGAACCGGAAGCTGAAACTCTTTTTAATTTGGTCGGGTTAGGCGCCCTGAAATATTTTATCCTGAAGGTGGACCCGAAAAAGAATATGCTGTTTAATCCGAAGGAGTCAATCGACTTCAATGGGAATACAGGACCTTTCATCCAATATACCCATGCCCGGATCCAGTCGTTGCTCAGGAAAGCAGTAGAACTTGGTCACAGCCTGTCTGACATCCGGATTCCGGAGTCGGTTACGATCCTGGAACAGGAAAAAACGATCATCAGAATGCTTTATCAGTTTCCTATGGTGGTGAAGCAGGCCGGGGAGGAGTTAAATCCTGCAGTAATCGCAAATTATGTTTATGACCTGGCAAAAGAGTACAACCAATTTTATCAGGAGAACCCGGTGTTGAAAGAAGAGATCAGGGACCTGGTCGATCTGCGTTTGAAGTTATCGTCTTTTACAGGGAAGATCATTAAAAGGGCAATGGGCTTGCTCGGAATAGAAGTTCCTGAGCGTATGTAAAAAAAAAAGAGACCGGGTTCCCGGCCTCTTTTTTTAATATTTGAACAGGAGCTAATTCACAACAATCTTTTTGTTGATGGTTCCATCGTTCATTTTTACCTTGATATTATAAACGCCTGCTTTCAGGCCGGAAACATTGACGGATATAGTTTTGTTGTCGACCTTTTGATTCAAAACAACCTGGCCGACCAGGCTGAGGATCTGGATTTCCTGTATTGTGGCAGAAGCCTCAATATTCAAAACATCCTTGGTGGGATTCGGGTAAATAGTAACAGAGGATTCGGATGCTTCGGAAATGCCAACACCACCTACATAAATATAATCAGTCTTCACCAGGGTGTTCTGGCCCCACGAATTGGTTGCGCGCAGTGTGACATTATAGGAACCAGGGGTATTATAGGTAATGGCAGGAGGGGTCTTCAGGTTAGAAGTTCCCGGAGTTCCACCCTCAAAGGTCCATAAATAAGAAATCGGGTTACCTGTCGATAAATTGGTATAGGTCACCTGGCTTCCGAGTTCAATAGCTGTATCGCTTGCTTCGAAAGCAGCCACTGCCGGTGCAAGAACGTCATCAAATTTAAACATTCCGCCTGTTGTGGCATCGGTATTGAAAGCACCAGCCCAGCCAACGGAATCGCTGAGCCAGGTCATGGCAAGAAACTGTACGCCTAAGGTTGAGGTCATGTCATTCCACGTATTTCCCCCGTCAAAAGAGTAAGTGACTCCGGATGCTCCGGCAGCAGCACCACTGGCTATATAGGTTTCAGAGGAACCAGGAACATATGCTATATCGTTGGTAAAGAGGTTACCTGTAAAGGTCATGACGGACCAGGTGGCTCCTCCGTCGGACGTCTCAGCGAGACGGGAAGTCGTTGAACTCAGATCCTGGGCAACTCCGTAGGTTCCGTTTTTAAACCTCGGGGTCACGTATATTGCTGTCCAGCCAGGGATTTGAGCAACCGTCCAGTTAAGTCCTTTATCAATGCTTTTGTAGATCCTGCCTTTGTTTGTTCCGAACCAGATGGTGTCGTTAACGGCACAGTAATAACCAACGACCCCAAACTCACCGGAGACAGGGTTAGGAATATTGGCACCGGGTACGGCAACCCAGGTGGTTCCTCCATCCGTAGTGGTATAAATTTCAAATTCACTGTTTATCGGATCGCCCATGCACCAGCCATTATTGGCATCAAAGAAATGAACGCAATCGGGAAATGAAGAAGCATTGTTGAATAATGCAGTCGTCTGGTGTGTCCAGGTTGTTCCGCCGTCGGCGGTGGCGTAAATACCCATTCCGGTTGTCGTGGCTGCAGGTGGGAAAGCAACAATCCAGGCCAATTGGTCACTGATCGCACTAACCATGGCAAGATCCATGGCCGGGATACCGGGGATTTGTCCGGGTGTCCAGAGGTCTCCGCCATTGACGGTACGGGTGTAATCCTGACAGGCAGCTGCGGAACCGCTTCCATCATAGGCTACGGCCCAGGCTATATCGGGGTCAACGGCATCCATATACCGGATCCCTCTTGAAACTGCCGTAAAACCACTTGCTTGTTCAATCCATTGTGCCTGTGAAGAGATAACCAGTGCAACAATGGTAAAGAAAGATAGTAACAGTTTTTTCATAACTTAAAGGTTTTGGTGAATAATGAATATTTGTACAAACCTACGAATTTTTTTTATTTTTCAATAATTTTTTTGAAAAAAAAAACAATGTTTTATCCATAATTTCATAATCCCTTTTCAATGAGGATTGCTTCTTTCCGTATCTGATCTCATTCATAAAAATCCGGAGAAAGTTGTACCTTTGTGCCATTAAATAAAGGGAATTCTATGTTTGAAGGGTTAAGTGATAAGCTCGACAGAGCCTTTAAGGTTTTAAAAGGGCATGGTCATATCACCGAAATCAATGTTGCTGAAACACTCAAGGATGTCAGAAAGGCTTTATTGGATGCAGACGTCAGTTTTAAGATCGCAAAGCAATTTACTGAGCAGGTCAAAGAAAAAGCGCTGGGTCAGAATGTTCTGACAGCAGTTTCGCCCGGCCAGTTGATGATAAAGATTGTACACGACGAATTGGCCGAGCTGATGGGGGGACAACAAACGGAATTGAACCTTAAAGGGAGTCCTTCCATCGTTCTGATTGCTGGCCTCCAGGGGTCAGGAAAAACGACTTTTTCAGCAAAACTGGCCAATTATCTGAAGACCCGGAAAGGTAAAAAAGTCCTGCTCGTGGCCGGCGACGTTTACCGTCCGGCAGCCATTGAACAGTTAAAGGTTCTGGGAGCTCAGGTAGAAGTAGAGGTATTTACGGAAGAGGGTAATCAGGATCCGGTTCAGATAGCAAAGCACGCCCTGACCGTTGCACGGGAGAGGGGTTTTGACGTTCTGATCGTTGATACGGCTGGCCGGCTGGCCATTGATGAGGAAATGATGGATGAAATTGCCGCCATAAAAAAAACACTGAATCCACAGGAAACATTATTTGTGGTTGATTCCATGACCGGTCAGGATGCGGTAAATACAGCTAAGGCATTCAACGATCGTTTGGATTTTGAAGGGGTTGTTCTTACAAAATTGGATGGAGATACCCGGGGAGGTGCTGCCCTTAGCATCAAATCGGTGGTAAATAAACCGATCAAATTTGTCGGACTGGGCGAGAAAATGGATGCCATCGACATGTTCTATCCGGAACGTATGGCCGACAGGATCCTCGGAATGGGGGATATTGTTTCCCTTGTCGAGAAAGCACAGGAACAATTTGATGAAGAGGAAGCCCAGAAGCTGCAACGGAAAATTGCCAAGAATCAATTTGATTTTAATGATTTCCTTTCCCAGATCAAGCAGATCAAGAAGATGGGGAACGTGAAAGACTTGCTGGGTATGATTCCCGGGATGGGTAAGGCTATCCGGAATCTGGATATTGACGATGATGCATTTAAAAGCATCGAAGCCATCATCCTTTCCATGACCCCGTCTGAGCGAAAAGATCCGGCCATCCTGAACGGTAACCGGAGAAAAAGGATTGCAACCGGTTCCGGAACAAATATCCAGGAGGTAAACCGCCTGATCAAGCAATTTGAGGATACCAGGAGGATGATGAAAATGGTAACGGCCAACAAAGGAAGAAACATGGCTAACGTCATGCGGAATATGAAACACATGAATTAAGGATATCGTATGCAGTTGCTTGATGGAAAATTGATCGCGAACCAGATCAGGTCCGAGATCGCCAGAGAGGTTTCGGAAAACATATTGAATAAGAGTAAACCAGGACCACATATTGCAGCAGTCCTCGTTGGCGATGACCCGGCAAGTCATTCATACGTAGCAGGAAAGGGAAAAGCATGCAGAGAGGTTGGATTCATCTCCTCCGTTTACAGGTATCCATCTACATTCAGTGAACACCAACTGCTCGAAGTGGTCGATTATCTGAACAACGATGATGAGATTGATGGTTTTATCGTTCAGCTTCCTCTTCCGCGGCATATCAACGAACAAAAAATCATTGAACGGATCGATCCGCTGAAAGACATTGATGGATTTCATCCCGTCAATATCGGTAAAATGGTGCTGGATATTCCTGCATTTCTTCCGGCGACCCCCTTTGGTATTGTGACTCTGCTTGACAGATACCAGATTAAAACGGAAGGAAAGCACTGCGTTGTCCTTGGTAGAAGTCATATTGTCGGAACACCCGTTAGCATCATGCTGTCGAGGAAATCTCCAAGAGGTAACGCAACAGTTACCCTGTGCCACAGCTTTACCGCCGATTTGCGAAAGATCACAACGGAAGCCGATATTCTGATCGTGGCCATCGGGAAAATGGAATCGGTTACAGCAGATATGGTTAAACAGGATGCAGTGGTGATCGATGTAGGGATACACCGTGTACCATCCTCCGATTCAAAGTCAGGATATATACTGAAAGGAGATGTGAAATTCGACGAGGTTTCAAAAAAATGCAGCTACATAACCCCGGTTCCGGGAGGGATAGGACCGATGACCGTCGCCTCCTTGTTAATGAATGCCCTGAAAGCGGCAAAGAAGGAATTCAAATAAAAATTTCTTGAACGGATCAGTTGATAAACTTCTTTTAAACGGTAAGGCACTTCCGGTGATGGAAGAGTTTTATTCATTACAGGGGGAAGGATTCTATACCGGTCAGGCTGCTTACTTCCTGAGAATTGGCGGATGTGATGTGGGTTGCCGTTGGTGCGATGTCAGGGAATCATGGAATTCGTGTTATTTTCAGCCGGTTCCAACTGATCTGATCGTTGACCGTGCCGCAAAATGTCCTGCCGGAGCAGTTGTAGTTACCGGAGGTGAACCCATGCGTTACAACCTGGACAGGTTATGTAAAGGATTAAAAAAGAATGGGATTAAAACTTTCCTTGAAACATCAGGTACTTGTCCGATGAGCGGGATCTGGGATTGGATCTGCCTCTCTCCAAAGAGAGAATGTCCACCCCTTAAAGCCATCCTGGATCTGGCGGATGAATTGAAAATTATCATTTATGACCAGACCGATTTTGAATGGGCAGAGGAAAATGCATCACTGAGTAATCCGGCCAGCCGGTTATATCTTCAACCCGAATGGAGTAACCGTTTGACAATGATGCCAATGATTGTGAATTACATCAAGGATCATCCGAAATGGAAAATCTCCCTGCAAAGTCACAAATACATTGGTATCCCATGATCGCAATCAGGATCCGGAGGTTCAGGTCATTTCCCTTCATGATCTTTCTTGTTCTTGTGTCCTATCTGCAAATTCCGGCACAGAATACCAACCGGCCATTAACGACCAAAGTAAAAAAAGCGGAGAAACTTTTTTATGATGCAAGTGATGCTTATCAGATAAAGCAGTTCGATCGGGCACTTTACGATTTGGATCAGGCTTTGCACTTCGATTCCCTTTTCATTGAGGCAGTCATTTTAAAAGGAGATATACTTTCCGATATGTCACGCTCCTTGGAAGCAATCCGGGCATACAGAAAAGCCTTAACGATAAATCCGGATTTTTCCCCGAACCTTTATTACATCGTTGGTAACCTGGAATATTCAAATGGTCTTTATAAGGAGTCAAGACAAGATTTGCAGCAGTTCGCTTCTCATGAAAGAATTCAAGGAACGATAAAGGAGAATACGTTAAAAAAAATCCGGGCGTGCGATTTTGCTATCCGGGCAATAGAGAATCCGGTACCGTTTAAACCCATTAACCTTGGTGATTCCATAAATTCCGTCTTTGATGAATACATTAATGCCATCACGGCCGATGACCGGATTCTTTATTTTACCCGTAAATACATGAAGAACTATGAAACCGGGGAACGACATAAAAGCTTTGAAGAGGATTTTTTTTATTCCGTCCGGATAAACGATTCCACCTGGAGGAAAGCCGTCAACCTGGGACCGCCTATCAATACCTCTGGAAACGAAGGTGCCCTGACGATATCACCGGATGGCCGGTATCTGTTTTTTGCCGCCTGTAACCGTCCTGAAGGGTTTGGAAGCTGTGACCTGTACTGGTCGGAAAAAATGGGCCACCAGTGGTCAGATCCTGTAAATCTCGGGCCTGTGGTCAATTCAGGTGGATGGGATTCACAACCATCATTCTCATCGGATGGTAAAACCCTTTATTTTGCGAGTAAAAGACCTGGAGGAAAAGGAAGTTCCGATATATGGAAAACAACCCTGGAACCCGATGGCCAATGGAGTTTCCCCGAGAACCTGGGGGATTCAATCAATACACCCTATGAAGAACAAACCCCCTTCATCCATCCCGACGATCAAACCCTTTATTTCTCCTCAAAGGGCTTCGAGGGAATGGGCGGGTATGATTTGTTTATCAGCCGGAAAAATGCCGATAACAGCTGGAGCAAAGCAATCAATCTGGGATACCCTATCAATACCTTTGCCGATGAATTGTCACTTATCGTCGATGCAAAAGGAGAGATGGCTTATATTTCTTCAGATAAATTCGGGGGTAAAGGGAAACAGGATATATACCGGTTTAAGATCTACGAAAAGGCGAAGCCGTTTCCGGTCAATTATTTCAAAGGAATTGTATTCAATGGTGAAACGGGAGAAAAGCTGGAAGCAGAATTTGAATTGATTGATCTGAAAACAGGGAAGACCGTTGCCCGTGCTGCATCTGATCGTTTCACCGGCGAATTCCTCCTCATTCTCCCGGTACAAAAGGAGTATGCTTTAAACATTTCCAAACCAGGATATTTGTTTTATTCAGACCATTTTTCCTTGACCGGAGATCATAGTATTGTCCTGCCCTTCATAAAAAATGTACCGCTCCAGCCCATTCAGATCGGGAAAACCGTAGTGATGAAGAACATTTTTTTTGATACCGATCAGTTTGTCCTTAAAGAAGAGTCTCAGGCTGAACTTCACCGGTTGATTCAACTGCTGAACCAGAATCCAAAAATCATGATCGAAATCAGTGGACATACCGACAACGTGGGGACTCCTTTATATAATCTGGAATTATCGATGAACAGGGCTAAAGCTGTTTACGATTACTTATTGTCGCATGGAATCGGCAAGCAAAGGATGACCTATACCGGATATGGACTCACAAAACCCATTGATACAAACGAGACGGAACAGGGCCGGGCTAGTAACAGACGAACTGAGTTTAAAATAACGGGAAAATAAAGGTCATTCAGGAAAAATTCATACCTTTGCACCCCAAAAAATTCTGGGAATTGAAATGATAAGGATAACATTACCTGATAACTCAAACCGTGAGTACCCGGAGGGAACGACCGGGATGGAAATTGCCAAAAGCATCAGTGAAGGTCTGGCGAGAAATGTCCTGGCTGCAAAAATCAATGGTGAGGTATGGGATTTGACCAGGCCCATCCTGACCGATGCCCGGGTTAAATTGCTCACCTGGGAAGAACCGGAGGGAAAGGCAACCTTATGGCATTCATCGGCGCATCTGATGGCGGAAGCGATTGAGCTGCTCTATCCCGGTGTCAAATTTGGTATAGGACCCGATATCGAAAATGGATTTTATTACGACATAGATTTTGGCACTGTTACAATCTCCTCCGATGACTTTATCGTGATTGAACAGAAAATGCTGGAACTGGCCAAAGAAAAGCAGCCATTTGTCCGCAACCAGGTCTCGAAAAAAGATGCCCTCGATTTCTTTGTAAAGAAAGGCGACGAATATAAAGTCGAATTAATCAATGATCTGGCTGATGGTCAGATCACTTTTTATCAAACCGGTCATTTTACTGACCTTTGCCGTGGTCCACATCTGCCTGATACCGGTTTTATCAAAGCCGTCAAACTGCTGAATATAGCCGGTGCCTATTGGAAAGGGGATGAAACCCGTAAGCAATTGACCCGGATATATGGAATTACGTTCCTTAAGCAAAAAGAGCTTCAGGATTATCTCATTCTTCTTGAGGAAGCAAAAAAAAGGGACCATCGGAAGCTGGGGAAAGAATTGGAATTATTCACCTTTTCCCAGAAAGTCGGACTCGGTTTGCCTTTATGGCTACCTCGTGGCACCCAGCTGCGTGAGCGTCTGGAAATGTTTTTGAAAAAAGTCCAGAAAAAAGCAGGATATGTTCAGGTAATTTGTCCGCATATTGGTCACGTCGACCTGTATAAAACTTCGGGCCACTTCCAGAAATACGGACAAAGTTCCTTCCGGCCAATCTCAACACCGGTCCCCGGTGAGGAATTTTTTCTTAAGCCCATGAATTGCCCGCATCATTGCGAAATATATAAATCGCAACCACATTCATACCGGGATTTACCTTTGCGCATCGCAGAATTTGGCACAGTATACCGCTATGAACAAAGTGGGGAATTGCACGGTCTTACGCGTGTGAGAGGATTCACTCAGGATGACGCTCATATTTTTTGTACTCCTGAACAGGTGAAAGATGAGTTCAAAGGGGTCATGGATATTGTCATGCTGATTTTTAAGGCCTTGGATTTCCATGATTTCATTGTGCAGATTTCTTTGCGGGATCCCAACAATAAAGAGAAATATATCGGAAGCGATGAAAACTGGATCAGAGCTGAACAGGCAATCCTTGAGGTGGCTGAAGAGCGAAACCTGAATACGGTTATTGAATTAGGTGAAGCCGCCTTTTACGGACCTAAAATGGATTTCCTTGTTAAGGATGCCTTGGGTAGAAAATGGCAGCTGGGAACGATCCAGGTTGATTACAATCTTCCCGACCGGTTTGAACTGGAATACATCGGGGCCGACAACCAAAAGCATAGGCCGGTCATGATCCACCGGGCCCCCTTCGGTTCGATGGAACGGTTTGTAGCCGTCCTTTTGGAACATACCGCTGGTAAATTCCCGCTATGGCTTACACCCGACCAGGCTATTGTTCTGCCAATCAGTGAGAAATATCACGATTACGCAAAAAAAGTTTTAGATTTGCTGAATAATTCCGATATTCGCGCCCGGATTGATGAACGGAACGAAAAGGCAGGAAGAAAGATCAGGGATGCCGAATTATTGAAGATTCCGTTCATGCTTCTTGTCGGAGAAAGGGAAGAACAAAACGGCTCCGTTGCTGTCAGGAAACATGGTGTTGGTGATTTAGGTCCCCAAAAAATTGAAGAATTTATCCGTTTTATCCAAGAGGAGACAGGTCGGGAGTTAGGAAATTTATAACCTGAGTATTAACCAAATATAGGAGGTATCAATATAGCCACACAATTCAGCAGCCCGAAAAGGTTCTCAAAACCCGGGAAAAAGGAAGAACCTTATAACATCAACGAATATATCAAATCGCCGGTAGTGCGTGTCGTTGGCGAAAATATTCAACCCGGCATCTATAACATACGGGAAGCTCTGAATATCTCAGAAAGCCTGGGTCTTGATCTTGTGGAAATTTCGCCTACTGCAAATCCACCGGTTTGTAAAGTGATCGATTATAAGAAATTTCTTTATGAACTGAAGAAGAAACAAAAAGAGATGAAGGCCAAGACCGCTAAGATCATCATCAAGGAGATCAGGCTTGGACCAAATACCGACGATCATGATTTTAATTTTAAATTGAATCATGCGATCAAATTTTTGAAAGATGGTGCCAAGGTGAAAGTTGATGTTTTCTTCAAAGGGCGCTCCATCATATATAAGGAACAAGGCGAACTGATCTTGCTGAAATTTGCCCAGGCTCTGGTCGAAATAGGTAAAATCGAACAAATGCCGCGGCTTGAAGGAAAACGTATGATCATGATCATCACTCCCAAAAAATAAATCCTTAAATCAATTCATCAATCATTCAATAAAATAGAACGGTGACATGCCAAAAATGAAAACAAAATCCGGAGCCAAGAAAAGGTTTACAACAACCGGTACCGGAAAGATCAAACGGAAGCATGCTTATAAAAGTCATATCCTGACAAAGAAATCGATCAAGCGTAAGCGTAATCTTACATACGCCACGCTGGTGGATAAGGCAGATGCGGCCAATGTAAAGGAAATGCTCCAGAGTTAGTTAACCATTTGTATCACTTGCTTGTAGCTCCATAAGTTCCCGCTACGGGACGCTCAAGCAAAAAAACCTGAAAAATGCCAAGATCAGTAAATGCAGTAGCTTCAAAAGCTCGCAGAAAGAAAATTTTAAAAAGAGCAAAAGGACAGTTCGGAAGAAGGAAAAATGTCCTGACTGTTGCGAAGAACTCGGTTGAAAAAGGACTGACCTATGCCTACCGGGATCGTCGTACAAAAAAGAGGAATTTCCGTGGATTATGGATCACCCGAATCAATGCCGGTGTCCGTGAATATGGGTTATCGTATTCCGTTTTTATGGGAAAACTCGCAGAACAAAATATAAAAATAAACCGGAAATCGCTGGCCGATCTGGCCATGAATCATCCCGATGCCTTTAAGGCCATCGTGGAAGAGGTTGCCAAGTGACAAAAGAGGCCGTCCCGAAAAGACGGCCTCTTTTGTCATTTGTTTTTCAATTGAATATAATTTTTAATGAATGTAAGGATCTGATCAGCGGCCAGTTTTTTAGCGATGATCTCTTTACGCTCGTTTAAGATGTAAATTACCGGTGTTGAGATGATGTCATATTGATCATGGTAATTACCGGTCAGCGTCCTGGGACCGTCAACATTGATCCAGTTCATCTTTTTCTTCCTGATGCTTTCTTTCCATTTGACCAGGGACGAGTCGGAGCAAACAGCAAATATCGATAATCCATAATTCTCACGGTTCTGATCATATATCTCCTTGATCTTTGGAATTTCAAGTTCGCAGTGGCTACAGGTTGGATCCCAGAAAAGAATAATGATGAACTTCGAATCAATATTATGTAAGGAGACCAATTGATTGCTGGTGTCCACCATGATCATGTTCGGAGCTTTCTGTCCGAGGAGCAACGGTCTCAGCTTATTGGCTTTTTTGATCATGTTTTCCACAACCGTTTTATGAACCCAGGGTGTCTGACCGGTGACATAATATCTGTCGACAAGATGAACAAAAATTTTATCAAAGCCCATGATTTCCGAAATCTCATAATGGTATGTCATAAACCAAATCAGATACTTGAACATTTCAGCATTGGGTCTTGCTTTCTCCACCATGATGTCAATTTCCTTGATCAGGGTGTCAGGGTTCTGAATGATAACCTTGTCGAGAAATTTTTGCAGTTTATTATGAAATACAGGGGTCCTCAGTAAACGATCATCGGTGAAATCGGTATCATCCCAATAGTGAGTTTTATAGAACCGGTAAGGGTATGTGGAATCGCTGCGGCCGTCCGGTAATTTTGGAATAGGAGGGGAATCCGGTTCCTTCATGGCGTTAAGCATAAAACTTATGAAGGAAGTGGGATTTTTTTTGATCAAATCATATTTGTACCGGATCATCTCTTTGTTGATGGAATCAATTCGGTCGGACATCAGCCTTGTCGAATCTTTTTGATCCGGATGTTTCTTGATCTCCTTATTAAGGGCTTGTGCTTCCTCAATTTTTTTCTTGTTGTACACCAGGTAATCATAAAATAACCTGTTTTCCGGGGAACCGGTGATCTTCACATTCTCTATCGGATTGGATTTATCGGTCTCAATGGAAAAAAAATGATCGTTGTTGATCACAAAGTCAAGGTACACCTTATCGGTAATGACGAGAATGTAGATTCCTTTTGGAAGTCCGGGAGAAGCTTTAAATATACACCTCCCTTGCCCGTCCACTTTCAGGGTATCTTTAATATAGGTGGCATTTCCGTAATAATTAGCAATCAGGCAGAGGGTATCTTTGAGTCCATTGATTTTAAAATTGATTTTATATTCTTTCTGTGAAAAACCCGTTGAAAAAACACATAAAAAAAAGAATAAAAAACAAGGTCTGACAAGTCGCATGGTTAAGGGGTTAGAAACCATTTATAACGAAATTTTCTTGAACCTATTTTAATTTCATTTCTTTTTCATACGGCCTGAAGAAATACCGCACATAAAAATACCCGATGGCTTCATTGATGGTCTCTCTGAACCCTTTGCTGGATTTCCACCAGTCATGTTCTCCGTAATAATAGCTCTTCATGGAGATAACCCCGACCTTTATAGAGTCACCCAACGCATACTGAAATAACATCCTGCTGCGTCCGCCATGGACACACATCGTCAGAAGATTAATGGCCTTGGTAGCCGGCCTGTTTTTTCTGAGCCACCGTCTGAGTTCCAGTGCGGAATTGTAAGTCCGGTCGTTCCGGATTTCCTTGGTGCCGATAGAGACCAGATGCGTTGAATCAAATCCCATCTTGATCAGAGAAGCAGCAGCAATGTTTGCAGTATTTTCATAGGCTATCAATAGATGACCCCATTCCAGGGGTGTCCCGGTTGTGATGAGCAGGGAATAATGCTTACTGTTGAACTCCTTGATTGCCATATTCAGTACTTCGTCAGAAACAAATCCCTCCACAACGAGGATGTCTGTTTTTTCACGATGGACAGGGGCTAAAATACCATATAGATTGGTTATCAGAAAGTACAGGGGTATTGTAATGATAACAATCAGGAAAAACCAGCCCCAAATGGTCAACCCCCACCTTTCTTTATGGCTGATGACAAAATAGGACCTCTTTGGAATCTTCATGGCTTATACAGGTAAATGTTCTTTTCTCAGGAGATCGTTGACTGTTTTTACAGGATTGAAGGTGATGATCGGAACTTCAAGGAAGACCGTGATCCAGTCTGCCATGGCACCATTCCATAAACCAGGTAGTTCCTGAGCCTTCAGGATTTTCCCCCCACTTGATTTCAATGAAATGAATCCCGTTTCCCGGTCAACAAATTTGGATAAAGGGAAAACCTTACCCTTAAAGTCTTTGATGCTGCAGACCAGGTCCACCGGATTAAAATGGGTCGATGAGTTCAGGATTGATCGTTGATCCGGATCAGACATGTCAATTTGTGAACTTTCAACGATCTGAAGGGATATTTGGCCCTTCGAATTTTCAACCCAGTATGGACCACCACCAGGTTCCCCTTCATTCCGCACCATGCCACAAACCCGGATTGGTCTGCTGAGCTTCGTAACAATGGTCTCCAGGTGTTTTTCACTGCTCATGGAAGAAACGGGTTCCGTAAACTCTATGTTTAATCGTTCAGAGGCAAATTCTTTTATCTCTGTTATATCCTGATCAATGATCTGGTGATTATCCGCTTTTTTCAGAAATTTGAAAATGGTTTGCTGTACAGAGAGTAAATAGCCTCCTATCAGTTTTTTGTAAAAATAGGTAGGTCCTTTAAGCCGGTCAGGAACGATATTATCAATATTTTTAATAAAAACAAGGTCCGCTTCTATCTCATTAAGGTTATCAAGTAAAGCGCCGTGTCCTCCGGGACGGAACAACAAGGTACCATCCTGATCACGGAAAGGAAGGTTGTTCTCATCCACGGCAAGGGTATCCGTTGAAGACTTCTGAAACGAAAAAGAGATATCAAAACCAACATGATACCGGAGTTCATATTTAGAAACGACCCGAAGGAAAAGTTCCTTGAATTTCTTATGATGCTCGGGCGAAATTGTAAAATGGATCCTCGAAATGCCATGCCTGTCCCTGGTGTAATGGGCAGCTTCAACGAGATGTTCCTCCGCGGAAGTTCTGGCTCCCGCCGGGTAGGCATGAAAAGAGATCAGAGCTTTAGGTAAGTTTGAATAATTCAGACCTTTTCCGTTCAGAATATAATCGATGATGACCCCGAATTCACGATGCTGTAACAATTCTGTGATGTCTGAACCATCATTTGCCAGAAGGGATTGTAATTCAGGAAAGAAGGCTATTGTTTTTAAATTGGTTAGGAGATATTGGACTGAGTTAAAATCAGGATTGGGATCCTGCCCGGTTTGATCTGAAAGATGATATTTTTCACGAAATTCAAAGAGATGTTTAAACATCCTGCTGGCCGCTCCCGATGCAGGGACAAACTTCATAATTTGTATGTCAGGAGCAGTCTGGTCAAATAATTGAATATAAAAGGTTTTCTCTTCATCATTTAAAGTATGAATTCCGTCACCGGGTATAGCGGGTTTGAATAGCCGGATATATGGATAACCGCTTCGGAAGTGAGCCAACTGGTCTTCAATTCTTCCGAATTCAATCTCTTTGGCTTTTATTTGATCGAGATCATCTTTACTAAACATTGTCAGGTTTTATGTAATTTTATACAAAATTATCCGAAAAAATGAAAAAAACAGCTCTCGTACTCTTGGGTGCATTCATTTCTTTTAACTTATGGTCACAGGTTGCCCCCTATAAGTACTTTATTGAACTGACTGATAAAAACAATTCCCCGTATTCCTTAGACCATCCTTCGGAATTCCTTTCAGCCAGGGCCATTGAACGAAGGCAAAAATTAAATATTCCGATCAGTGAATTTGACCTACCGGTCACACCGTCTTATATTCAAGCCATCCAGAATTTTGGAGTAACAGTCCTTACCCTTTCAAAATGGTTCAATGGAATGACCGTATTCACTCCTGATAGCACCATCGTGGATACCCTGGCAAAATTACCTTTTGTTAAGAATATCCTTATCTATAAAAAATCTTCAAATCCCTGTATTTCAAGTCCTGTCAATAAATTTGCCAAAGAAGAATCATCCAGCGAAAAACTTTCAGATGCATACACGATCAATCTGAAAATCAACCATAATGGTTATAATTATGGACCTTCCTATAAACAGATCCATATGGTCAACGGAGATCTTCTCCACCAATTGGGCTACAGGGGTGAAGGTAAAATCATTGCTGTCCTGGATGCAGGTTTCTATCATGCCGATATATTACCTGCTTTTGACAGCCTGAGGGCGAATAATCAGATTCTTGGCACACGTGATTTCGTTAATCCTGGGGGGAATGTTTATGTCGAGAACCCGCATGGGATGGAGGTACTCTCTATTATCGGCGGAAATCTCCCGGGTCAGCTGGTCGGAGTGGCACCAAAAGCCAGTTTTTGGTTGTTACGTTCGGAAGACACGGGTTCTGAATATGTGATAGAAGAATATAACTATGTTGCCGCTGCTGAATTTGCTGACAGCGCAGGTGCTGACATCATCACATCATCGCTTGGTTATACTACGTTCAATGATCATCGGCAGGATCATACCTGTGCTGATATGAATGGCAATACCAATCCATCCACGAGGGGGGCAAATATGGCGGCAAATACAGGAATGATTGTGGTAAGCAGTGCTGGAAATTCAGGTGGATCGAGTTGGCGTTGTGTGAGCTCGCCTGCCGATGGAAACAGCGTTCTGGGAATTGGTGCAGTGGATTCAATGGGGCATTATGCCTCATTCAGCTCCGTGGGAGTAGCGACAACCCGCATAAAACCAAATCTGGCCGCAATGGGAGAGAAAACGGTGCTGGCGGCAAGTGATGGAACGATCATGCGTGCCAGCGGAACTTCCTTTGCTGCTCCCATCATTGCAGGTATGATGGCCTGTCTTTGGCAAGCAGTACCTTCCGCATCCAATTTTGCCCTTTTGCGTTCAGCCGAATTAAGCGGCAGTCAAATTATTAAGCCGGACAGTTTGCTTGGATATGGTATCCCTGATTTTTATAAAGCTATAAATCTGGTTACCATTCCTGATAAGAAAGACGGATTTATTGCGAAGATCTTTCCTAATCCTTTTCAGGATGTACTTTCAATTGCAGGTGAGTTTAATACAAACGAAACCATTTTTATTGAGGTCTGTGATCTGACAGGACATATTGTGTTTTCTGCTGAATACTTTTCGCGGGTGGGGGAGAATCAGATAATGATTAATTCTCCAATTCTTGGTACCTTAAACCAAGGGACATACTTTGTAAAAATGATAAGCGACCGGAAAGTTTCAGTTTATTCAATTATTAAATCTGATAAAAGTTTTTAATAATGTTTACAAATGTAATTAGAATTATAATTCACAAATGTAAATTAGTGTAAATTCCTGGTTAACTTTAAATTAAATCGATTATTTTTGATTGTAATTCACAATATAATTCAAATGGTCAATTAATATAATAAATCAGAATTAAATGACTCAGCCTATATTTATACAAGAGCTTGTCCCATTTTTAGTTGAAATTCGATTTGTCTAAGGTTCGTCGTTTTACTTCTTTTATGAGTGTCGTTTGTAATTTTTCGAGTTTAACAAATGTCTGCTATGGGAAAATATATTATAATCTGGTTGTATTTTAACTTTAAATAATTAAACTAAACCATTGTTTATAATTAGGTTTACTTAAATTTACATGAATATAACTATATAATGTTACAACAGGTTATAGAAGTATTTTTTGTATTTTTATCCTTTATTTGAAGTTACAAATGTAAACAATCAAGTTTCAATAATAATTATTGTATTTTATTATAAAGGTAATCAATTAATTAGAACAATTAATTAAACTATTAGATGAAGTAAATTAAAAATTTCAATTTTGTTTATATTTGTAACTTTGTAAATGCTAAATTTTCCGTTTTTTCAAGATGATCGAACGTATCCTTGCCATCCTAAAGAATAAAAATATGAGTCCCTCTCAGTTTGCCGATGAGATAGGAATTCAAAGATCGGGTATGTCACATCTTATTTCAGGCAGGAATAAACCCAGCCTCGAATTCATTTTAAAGATACTCAAACGGTTTCCTGATATTGATCCTACATGGTTATTGCTTGGAGGGGAAAACGAACCGCATCTCCAACAAAAATTGGAATTCGATTTACCCAGGCAGAATACCCATGAACCGGAAGAAAAAGAAATTATACAACCCCTTTCGACGAAAAAAAAGGCTTTCACCGAAATAAAAGAACCTGACGACCAATCCATTGACCGGATCGTAATTCTCTACCATAATAAAAAATTCAGGAACTATTTCCCGGAAGAAGAAGATTAATTGGTTTCGAGAAAAGAGAAGAAGATGTTACATTCCCTTTCGGCACTTTCATCCCCGTCGGATCCATGAATGGCATTTTCGGTAAGGCTTTTCCCGTATAAGTTCCTGAGGGTTCCGGATTCAGATTTTGAAGGATCGGTTGCTCCGATAAGTTTACGAAATTCTTCAACCGCATTCTCTTTTTCTAAAACGGCAGCGATGACCGGACCGGAGGTCATAAATTCAATCAAATGGTCATAAAAAGATTTTCCTTTATGCATTTCGTAAAAGTGTTCGGCCTGATTGCGAGTCAGTTGCACCATTTTTAAGGCACGAATGCTGAATCCAGCTTCCTCGATACGCGACAGGATCGGACCCGTATACCCACTCCTGAAAGCAGAGGGCTTAATCATTGTGAATGTCTTTTTATCAGCCATATAGTAGAATATTATCTTATCAGCAAAAGTAAGACTATCTTTTAAATTATCGTTACTTTTGCCAGCGTCTTAAAGCCCTGGAAATTGGAAAATACGGATTTTTCACTGATCAAGGAACGGCTCTCCTCTCCTTTACGCATCGTTCTGACCACCCATTCAAATCCTGACGGCGATGCAATTGGTTCCTGCCTTGCCCTGTATCAATACCTGTACAAAAAAAAACATACCGTTCATGTGATAATCCCTGATCCTTTTCCTGAATTTCTGGCCTGGCTTCCATATCAGGAAGATATCCTGATATTCAAACAGCATCAAAAGCAATGTATTTCCCTGATTTCAAATGCAAATGTTATCTTCAGCATCGATTATAACAACCTTAACCGATTGAATGAGGCTGAACCATATATTTCTGGTTCTGAAGCGTTTAAAGTCTTGTTTGACCACCATCTTTATCCGGCTCAGCAATTCGATCTGATGATCTCAACTCCGGAAACCTCATCAACCGCTGAATTGGTTTACGATTACATTATTTCATCCGGCGACCAGCAGCTTCTCGATCGTCATATTGCTGAATGTATCTATGCCGGTATTGTCACTGATACAGGATCCTTCAGCTATTCATGCAACTATGTAAAGACCTACCAGGTCATTGCTGAGCTATATCGGCTTGGAATCAATGGAGAACATATTCACCGTATGATCTATGATACCTATTCGGAAAACCGACTAAGACTGCTGGGTCATTCAATAAGTGAAAAATTGATTGTACTTCCGGGTTTTCACACCGCATATATTACACTGGATAAATCAGAACTGCAACGGTTTGAATACCGGGTCGGAGATACAGAGGGCGTTGTCAATTTTGCTTTATCGATTAAAGACATTAACCTTGCCGCTTTATTCATGGAAAGGGATGGGATTGTTAAAGTTTCGTTCAGATCAAAAGGAAATTTTTCCGTTGATCAATTTGCGCGCGAGCATTTTAACGGCGGAGGCCACACCAATGCCTCCGGTGCAAACTGCGAAACATCATTGAAAGAAACCGTACAGAAATTTCTTTCATTGTTGCCTGAATACTCGGCGAAACTTGACAAGGTGTATGAATAATTCTGTAGTCATAAAGCCATTTCGGTTACCTCTACAGTTGTTTTCCATTCTTTTTTTTACTGTTGCAACTGGATGCGTTGATGAACCCAAAACCGTGCAATCTACATCCCATATACGTTTCCTGGATGATTCGCTGGTCAATTTTAACCGCCAGGTTGTGATGGCGGAAAATCAGGAAATCGACGATTATATTTCCAGGTATCGGTGGAGAATGCAGATGTCACCAACCGGATTGCGGTATATGATTTATCAACACGGGAGTGGCACCAGGGTGATCAAAGGGGCAACCGTCCGGATTCGTTATTCCATCAGTCTTCTGACTGGAGAGGATATTTATAGTTCAAAAGAACCTGCCTCCAGAGACTTTTTGGTAGGTCATGGAGGAGTCGAATCGGGTATCGAAGAAGGTATTTTATTGTTAAGAAAAGGTGACAGAGCTAAATTCATCGTACCTTCGCACCTTGCCTTTGGCTTACTGGGAGATTTGAATAAAATTCCGGAAAGGGCAGCATTGGTTTATGATATTGAAGTGCTTGAGGTCAGCCGGAATTGAAATTCAGTAACCAGGACAGCAACGCACATCATTGTTTTTTCAAATCACTCAACATGCAAAAAATAGTTCAAAAGTGTGTTGAAAAAACGGAATTTAAATTGAGGTTGTGAAATTAGGACTTTACTATCTTGAGCAGGTGAAAGATGAAAAGAAGTTTAGATTACAATTAACAGGAATTATAACTAAAATTGATTAAAAAAGTGAGTATGAAAAAAGTGTTTTTGAATCTGTTTGCCTTATTATTGGTCATTCCTATAATTTGGGCATGTTCATCTAAGTATGCCGGTTTTGACAAAACCAAATCGGGATTGTATTATAAAATATATAAGATCAGCAAGGATACCTTGAAGCCAAAAATCGGGGATTGGGTCTTTCTGAATATGCGGTATGCCTATAAAGATTCCGTACTCTTTGATAGCAAAAAGGCTACAGGAAATCCGGTTCGTTTTAAACTGCCTGCGTCAGATTTTCAAGGCGACATTTATGAAGGGATACGAATGATGTCTGCAGGTGACAGTGCTGCTTTTATCATAAATGCAGACTCGTTATTCATGAAAACATTCCAGCAGAAAACGAGACCACCCTTTATTGATACCAACAGCGTTATTCGGTTTTATGTTACATTGATCTCCGTTGATTCTCCCGAAAGCCTTATCATGAAAGAGGAAGAAACTCTGAAAAAATATCTGGAAGATCAAAAAATTACTAACCCTCCGACACCTTCAGGATTATATTTCATTGAAACCATGGCTGGTAAGGGAATGAAAATTGATTCGGGGGTATGGGTGAAAGTTCATTTCAAAGTTTCGCAGGTGGATGGTAAACAGATATTTTCATCCTATGATCGTGGGGAACCAATGAAATTTGAATACGGTAAACGGTTTGATACGCCCGGATTTGCTGAAGGTATCAGCAAGATGACAAAAGGAGGAAAAGCCAGGTTTATTGTACCTTCCAAAATTGCCTTTGGAGAGATGGGAAGAGGTTCAATAATTCCGCCTTATTCAACCGTGATCTATGATGTCGAGGTTATCGATCTTCAGACAAAAGCCCAATATGAACAAGAGCAGGCGGATAGTAAGAAAAAAGAGCAGTTGAAACTTGAAAACGCTAAGAAAGAAGAAAGTGCATTGCTGAAAAAATATCTGAAGGACAACAACATCAGCATGAAACCTACCGCAAGCGGAATATATTATATCGAGAAAGCCAAAGGAACCGGAGCACGGGCAGTCCCCGGTAAAAAAGTTAAGGTTCATTATACCGGTACCCTGCTGAACGGAACCAAATTCGACTCTTCCCGCGACCGGAATCAACCCTTTGAATTCGAATTAGGTAAGGGACAAGTCATTAAAGGCTGGGATGAAGGGGTCGCGTTGATGAACGTGGGTGGTAAAGCCATGCTGATCATTCCATCCGATCTTGCATATCAGGATAGAAATATGGGGCAGATCCCTCCATATTCAACTCTGGTATTTGATGTAGAACTACTGGAAGTGAAATAGAAAGGAGTCTTACACCTTATTTGATGACCTTTTTATTGTTAAACTTCCGAAACGACTTTTCCGGTTGGTTGCCTTCATGAGTTATTTAACTGAAGGCAATCTCCCGGTTCGTGATTTGAAAATATAAATCAAAGAACAGGAATGTCATATTTCAGATGGGTTTTTGATCATATCTCTGGGTTAATATTACTTCGTACCAGGGCTGGTAAGGCCATTCCCCTGGTAGTTTTTTCGGTTTGCATTTTCAATCTTTGTGTTCACGCGCAACCGGTTTCCGATAAAAAGGGAGGGATAATAATCAGAATAGATGATAATCAACCCATGACTAAATTGCACCAGGTCGATTCGGTTTTTTCAAAATATGGATATAATTTCTGCATGTCGATAGGTTCAATGGAACTGCCATCTGATTCAGTTTATGTTGTCTTCCTTAAACAGCTTATCGCGAAGGGTCACGAAGTGATGGATCATTCTCCATCCCAGACAACCCAGTACTTTAAACTCGACAAAGAACAGGATACCTCGCTGTATAAAGGAGATCCTGGCGTAGACCATATTACATCAAATAAAGTTTGTTTAAAATATTCCAAGATCGATACATCGGTACATCACAACGAAGGGTTGGTAGATATCCAGGGGAATCTGGTTATCAGTCATACGCCCGGTGAATTTCAGGATATTGGCAGCTATATCGGATTGTATTTTGATCAGTTAAATAAACCTTCTATCTGGTACGAGATACGCGCTTCAAACCCATTTGACGTAGATTCTCTGATAATCCAGTCGCTCTGGGAGGAGCCCGTAGACTTTGGGACCCTCACCAACTTGTCATACCATAAACTATCACGGAACGATGTCTGGATGACGGACCGGGCAGTCCAGTTATTGGGTAAAAGGACCCTCAAAGTTTTCAGTGACCTTAATATCCCGAGACCCTGGACATGGATTCACCCCGGTGGGAGGATGCCCTATATTCCGACTGTCCAGATAAAACAAAATCTGGGGGATTCTCTCGCATATAAAGAAGCTGCAACCTATAATTATCCTACATACCTCTGCTTTAATGAATACAATCCGGAAGGTATGAAGCAGTTCGCCATGCAATATGGTCAAATTTCTATCGAGTCAAAACCTTTTAAATGGAACCGGCATCTCATTGCCAATTTTATAGCAAGGCATTATACCCAGATAGATCTGACCCATCTGTATAATCCATTGGGTGGCTGGATCGCTCTGCTTAATCGGTATGACAGCTTGTTAAATTGGTGTTATTCAAACAATATACCGGTGAATACCCATTTGCAATGGAAGGCCATATTGTATAACTATACGCCGGACGGTTCAGTGAATATCTTTCCGGCACTTAATGTCGATTTGGATGAGGATTCTTATCCCGATGGCTATGAAAATGACCCGAATTTGAAAAGCTTGTATTCTATAAATGATGGCGTTCCTGAAAGCGGGGGATGTTGCTTTGAAACAAATAGTATCGGTGGGATCTGCAAAATATCAGAACTGGCTGGTCTTGAAAAAGGGAAAAATACCTTTTCTATCTGGACAAAGGGCACGACCGGGATCACCGATACCATCAGGGTCCATTTGACATTCCCGGAAAATGGTATAGTGAAAACCCTCCATATACCGGCTGATTTGAGTACATGGACAAAGTATACCGATACGATCATCATCCCGGATACGATCTCGGTAATGGATGTATATATCGACGACATGACCCCTAAAACATCAACGATCAAGATCAGTGGAATGGACATATCTACAACTGGCCCCTTTGTCGTTGATTTTACTTCCGATAAGGTATGTGGCGGGTATCAGACAACATTGGCAAGTACGTCATCCCCCTTGGATAGCATCCAGGTCCTTAAATGGGATTTCAACGGGGACGGTAAGTTTGAGGATGCCACAGGGGATACCATTTTCCGCGTTTTCAGCGGACCGGGCATATACAATGTAGGCCTTAAAGGAATTACCTATTCAGGAAAATCGAAAGCGATATATAAAGATGTCTATGTATCCGGTGTTAAAGCTCAATCGGCATTTAGCAGTGGTTGTGAAGGTCAGTCCCTGAATTTCCGGGATCAGAGTGTTGCAACAGGAGACTATATTACAAACTATTACTGGGATTTTGGAGACGGATCAGCGATCAGTGATTTGCAAAATCCGGTGCATATCTATGATTATTCCGATATGTTTTTCGTTAAACACCGGGTCACCACTTCTGCAGGATGTTCCGACTCATTAACCAAAGTAATTACTATTTATGCTCCTCCACTGATTAGTTTGATATTCACGGGCGATACGATTTTCCCGGAAGGAGACAGTGTTGTTGTTCATTTGGATGGAATTACCGATAGCCTCCGATGGTCAACCGGCGAAACATCATCCATGATCGTTATTAAAAACAGTGGATATTATTGGGTAAGAGGTTATAAGAATGGATGTTACAGTGAGCTGTCCTTTAACACTACTGTAAAGGAACTGGGTACGGATCCCGTGGTGATGAATCTTTTCACTCCGAATGGAGATGGGTATAATGACCATTGGGAAATACTGAACCTGAATAAAATAGGTCCATGCGATGTTGCGGTCTATAACCGTTTCGGGGTAAAAGTTCTTTCGGAACCGAATTATCAGAACGACTGGGAAGGGATCTTTAATGGAAAGGCATTACCAAACGATACATACTATTATTTTATCCGATGCCTTACGGATAAATTATATAAGGGAAGCGTTAACATACTTAAATAGTTATTTTGCCGAAAATTACCGTTAGATGAAAAAACCGGCACTGATCATATTGATTTTATTCAGTTTTTATCCAGGAGGTTCCTCACAACAATTGCCTTTGCTGGATAATTATCTGATCAACCCGGCTTCCCTTTCTCCCGCCTTTACAGGGAAATACAATCTTTTCGAGGCATACATTACTTATCGTAATGAATGGATAAATATCCCTGGCTCACCCCTCACCGGAGCATTGAATTTAGATGCAATGGTGAATAAGAATATTGGTTTGGGCGGAAATATTCAGCTCACCAAAGCGGGCATACTGACCAATTTCACCGCCAACTTCAACTTTGCCTATCATATTCAGGTTGCCCGACAGCATTTTTTAAGTTTTGCGATCAATGTTGTCTTATATCAGAATTCAATTAATCTCACGGAGTTAATTGTGAGCAATCCACAGGATCCCATGTTAAACGGAAGGGATAACATAACAGAGACTTTTCCGAATGTGGGAACCAGTATTTTATATTCCTGGAGGGATTTGAACGTTTGCATTGCTTTTCCCCTCTTGTTCAATAACAGATCCTTTTACAGTAACTCAACCTACGATCATGTTATGGCTTTGGATAGAAACTGGTTGTTCTACGCTAACTATTCCGTCGGCGTGAATCCCGCTTGGAAACTGAAATTTGATTTGTTGATTCGGAATAGCCAATATACCCCATGGAACTATGAACTAAGTACCATGGTCACTTATAATGATGCATACTGGTTCGGCCTGTTTTATAGAAGGAACAACATCATCGGTATCACAGCCGGATTATCCATTTTAAATGCGATGGTGATTAATTATAATTACGAATTCTCCGGATCATCAATGACAGGCAGGAGCGGAGGGACCCATGAAATCAGCCTTGGTTATACCCTGAAGAAGAAGAAAAAAGTAGTTTCATTGAAAGATTATAATTATTAACAGAAAAATCAGCATAGGAAAAATGAAACCGACGCCACTCCTTTATCATACAAGTAACCGGATTCGGGTATATACCCGGACAACGGGAGTCGCGATGCTGATCCTCCATTTTTTATTCCTGTCCTTGCTCTCTGCCTCAGGGCAAAATGCCTCTAAACAAGGGGGTGTTTGCTTTCGGGTTGACAACAACCCATCCCTCACAAAAGTGCATCAATATGATTCTGTTTTTTCAAAGTACCAGCAGAAATTTTGTGTGGCATTGACTTCATGGGTTCTCCCAATCGCTCCGATATATGTGGATTCAATCCGTTCATGGATTACCAGGGGTCATGAGGTGATGGATAACACCCCAACCCATCAAACCCAGTTCTTTAAAGTCCTTAACACGGGTGATACATCCCTGTATTCAGGTAATCCGGGTGTCGACCATTTCAACAATCAGACCGTTTGTTTGAAAGTGAGCAGCATCGATACTTCACAATCATATGGCGAAGGATTGGTTAATATTTCAGGTAATCTCGTAATCAGCCTAAAACCCGGAGACTTCTCAGATCTTAATGGAAATCCTTATTTTTTTGCTCTCTATTTGTCGGGTCCGGTAAAAAAACTCGTTCTCTGGTATGATCTTCATGCCGCCAATCCGAACGATCTGGATTCTGTTTATGTCAAATCCTTCTGGGAGGAACCGCTTAATCTTGGAACGAAATATGGCGTGCATTATCATAAACTGACCCAACGCAGTGTGATCATGACCCAGGATGCCATCCTCCTTCTGGGAAAACGAACGTTGAAGATCTATCAGGATTTAGCCATTCCAAGACCCTATACCTGGATCCACCCGGCAGGACAGATGCCCTGGATCAGCGGTAATGAATTGAAATGGAATATGGGTGACTCTTTGCAATTTGCTGAAGGTTCTAATTTTATTAATTATTCCAAGCTTTGCTATAATGAATTCTCCCTTTATCATATTGCGCCATTCGGTATACAATCTGGCGAATTATCCAATGAGACCCAACCTCTGCAAACAAGTAAAAAGATCATAGCCAATGCCATTGCCCGGCATTATGTTAAGATTGATGTTGCCCAATTCCAGAGCTCCAATGGTTGGAATGCATTCCTTCAGCGTACCGATAGCCTTCTTTCTTGGTGTAGTGTGAATAATATCCCTGTACGGACCTATAAACAATGGAAAATCCTTCTTTACGACAGCATTCCCAACCGGTTAGCTGAGGTTTTTCCAAAGCTGAATATTGATCTGGATAAGGATTCATTTCCGGATGGGTTTGATCAGAGTCCGGATCTGACCGGGGTTTACGATTCAACAGATGGCGTATCTACCAGCGGTGGGAGATGCTTTGTAATGAACGGCAATGGGAAAATATGCCAGGTTTCCTCTCTTGCAGGTTTGGAAACGGGATTGAATAAATTTACTATCTGGACTAAAGGAAATAATACCGACACCAGCAAAATTACTGTGCGGTTTGAGTTCCCTGAGCAGTCAAAGATTCAAATCATGGAATTCAACACCGATACAGCCCTTTGGATAAAACATACCCAAATGCTTGATGTACCGGATTCAGTTTCTTTTATGAATGTTTTGTTTTCGCACAATGATCTTTCTCCCGATACCGTAAAAATAAGCGGACTCTCCTTATGTTCAGCCGGCTTTCTGAACCGGACAAGTTATCCATCCCAGACTAAAGTAGCTAATGAAACTTTTGCTTCTATTGACCTTAACACATGGGTCATTGACACGCTCATTTCGCCCGATTCTGTTGCCTGGACGGTCAAATACAATGACACCATGAACCTGGCCGTTTTACCCGGGAATATCCTTAAGGTTCAAAAACCGGTATCGTTCTGGGTCGGTGCGGATTCAGCCTTTGTGATCGCTCAAAGTCCGGAGGGGATCAGGGATAGTTGCAAAGTATCTTTTAAATCGACACCGATTCCTGGCGCTTGCGCAGGTCTGCCGATAACGCTTACATTACTTGATACCCTTGAAAACGATATTATTCAATGGACTTCAGTTCCCCATGATTCTACTATCAGCGATCCGGGGATATATAACCCGACGGTAAACCCCAAGATAACAACCATTTATCGGGTATTGGTCATTAATCCTCTCGGACCTGTTAATCGGGATAGTATCACCATCGTACGATATCCTTTTCCGGCCCCGAACCTCAAACACGATACTTCAACCTGCATTGGCAATCCCATCACATTGACTGCTTCCGGCGGAGTTCATTATCTGTGGAGTACGGGGGACTCAACAGCCTCCATAACGGTCACCCCGACAATAACAACCACTTACAAAGTACTGGTAACCAGTGACCATGCATGTTCTTCCTCTGACAGCAGCATCGTATCTGTATTACCCTTACCTGTCGTTTCTATCTATGGATTATCACCAACCTATTGCCAGACAGATCCCCCGGTACCCATGTCAGGGTTACCTCCGGGAGGTACATTCAGCAGCACGACCACGGCCATTATCAATAATGTATTTTATCCAAACCTGTCAGACCCGGGAAAGAATTATATCTGGTATTCCTTTGCCGATTTAAACGGTTGCCGGAATTCCGATACCGCCAGGGTTATCATTAATCCCAGGCCTAATATCCAAAATCTACCCGACACATCACTCTGCGCAAATTATACCATAACCTTACATGCAGGTTCAGGATTTGATAACTATCTTTGGTCTAACGGTTCGACCGATTCAACCATTGTCGTGGATTCTACAGGATATGGCCTGGGAGTAACGCCCTTTTGGGTTTATGTTACCCTGAACGGGTGTGTCGATAAAGATACAGGAATGGTCACTTTCATCATATGCCCCATCGGCTTTCCTGATCATGAGATTTCTGCCGATCTGCATATCTTCCCGAATCCTGCAACGGATGAAATTACTTTTTATGCGACAAAGTTGATTGGAACACTTGTCCATATCGAGATACTGGATCCGAGTGGCAGGATCATACTGCTTGAGCGAAAAGTCATAGAAAATATAAACAAAATTAACCTTACGGGGCTGTCAAAAGGACTATACCTCTTCCGGGTTACATCCGGGAACAAAGCATTTCTATACCGGTTTGTGAAAAACTGATCCGGCGGGTAAAACCACTTTCAGTAAATATCCAGGTTATCGATGATTGACACCAACTCTTGGGGCCTGTAAGGCTTTGCCAAATATTCATCCATGCCCGATGCCAGACATTTTTCGCGGTCATTTACCATGACATGGGCTGTGATAGCCACAATTTTTGTTTTTTTAAGGACTCCGGCTTCATTCTTTGCCTCAGGAGTGGCTTCCCATTCCCGGATACGGTGCGTTGCTTCAATACCGTCCATAATAGGCATAGCGATATCCATCAGGATGAGTTCATGCCGGTTCTTGATGTATTTCTCAAGAGCCAGCTTCCCGTTTTCAGCGACTTCAACCATATGACCGATCCGCTGAAGGCTTGTGACGGCAAATTTTTGATTCAGGAGATTATCTTCTACCAATAATATTGATAAGGGTCTTGTTTTTTTTGTCTTGGGATTCGTTGCCCTTCGCTGAGAAAGCAGGACTTCCTCATTCCCTTTGAGTAACGGAATAGTAAACCAGAATGTCGATCCCTTTCCCTTATCACTTTGAACTCCGATCTTCCCCTTCATCAGCGAGGTCAGGTTTTTTGAGATCGATAGACCAAGCCCTGTTCCTTCAAACTTCTGGATCAGCGGATTCTCAAGCTGAGCATATTCGTAAAAAAGATTTTTTTGTTCCTCGTGAGAAATTCCGATGCCTGTATCGGTGATTTCAAATTTCAATGCCAACAGATCCGGGTGGATGATTTCCTCGGTTAAGAATTCATCAGGGAGGAACTCATTCCTGGAATTGATATCCATTTCAGAAGGTTTCATTGTTTCGACAGAAACTGAAACATGGCCTTCATTGGTAAATTTTAATGCATTATTGGTCAGGTTGATCAATATTTGTTTAAGCCTGACCGGATCTCCTATAATACATGATGGCACAGTCGATTGGATTTTTGAATATAATTCCACCCCTTTGCCTTTTGCCTTGATGGATAGGAGCTTGATGACCTGCTGGATCTCCTCATGAAGGAAAAAGGGCTTGGTTTCGAGTTTCAGCTGGCCGGCTTCAATTTTTGACAGATCCAGAATATCATTTATGATGGCGAGAAGGTTCTGACTTGAAATATGAATGATTTCCAGAAACTCTTTTTGCTCCTCCGTCAGTTCGGTCTGGTTTAGTACGTTATATATCCCGATGATGCTGTTCATCGGCGTCCTGATCTCATGACTCATATTGGCCAGAAACATGGTCTTTGACCGGTTGGCTGCTTCTGCTTCCTGCCTGGCTTTTATCAGATCCGCTTTGATTTTTTCATGTTCCTTGTTTACAAATGAAGCATTCAACGCTCGGTCTAATTTTAATTTAAGCTCTTCAATTTGTCGTTTGAGTTCCGAAATCTGATTTGCGTCATCCATAGTCAGAATTTGTTCAGTTGGTTTTTAATGATTGAATATAACTCCTGTTGATTTATTGGTTTTGATATATAGTCATCAAAACCCGATTCCAACAACTTTTCTTTATCACCTGTCATGGCATAAGCGGTTTGTGCCACAAAAGGGATGGTTTTATACTCTTTCCATTTTTTTCGTATTTCCTTCATCAGCACTATGCCATCCCAGGGCGGAGGCAGATTAATGTCAAAAAGCATAATGTCAAAGATCTTTCCTTCATTGAATGTCCGTTCGATGACTTTGAGGGTTTCTTCTCCATTGACAGCGGTGATGACATGTCCAAGGGACTTTGTCATTTCGTATAGCACCAGCTTATTCATCAGATCGTCCTCAACGATGAAAATCTCGAGGTCCTGAAGGCTGCGGAACTTTTCCTTTCTGGCGATTTCTTTAATGACCGTTGGAGGTTGTGCTCCGGCAGCCGAGTGCAGGAAAATAGTCACAACGGTACCCTTTTCTTTGGCAGATTCAATTTGAATCCTTCCTTTCATTAATTCAATCAGGCTTTTAGCTAATGGCAGACCCAGACCTGCACCCTGGTCTTCTTTCGAAAACCCGAGACTTTCATTCCGGAAGGGATCAAATATCATAGAAAGGTAAGAGGGATCGATTCCAATTCCGGAATCCTTGATACGGATCGAAATTTCGCTGGTCCCGGGCAGAAAATCACTGGAAATATTTACGAAGCCCTTTCTGGTATATTTAATGGCATTTTCAATGATCGCAGTAATAACCTTGGTCAGTGCTGTTTCATCAGCTAAAGCATCAGGTATTTCTCCGGCAACGAAGTTTAATTTCAGTTTTTGTTCATTGGCTTTGAAGATAAAGAGTTGAGTGGCGTTTCCAATGATCTCATTGACTATGCAGGGTTTGAGGTGGATACGCATGTCGTGGGATTCGATCCGGCTGATATCGATGATATTATTGAGAATGTGTAACAATCGTTCACCACTTTCAAGAATAGAATGCGCATAATCATACAGTTCATTATTTTCTAGCAAGGAAATTTCTGCTTCCAGAAGACTCGAAAAACCAATGATATTATTTAATGGCGTGCGGATCTCATGGCTGATATTCGATATAAAGGAGTTTTTCTGAAAATTGGCCTCCTCTGCCCGCTTTAATGCCTTTTTGAGAATGATATCCTGGTCGGTACCGGATTCTGTTCCTGAAACATTGTCAGGCTTTTCCTCTTTGTGTAACGAATCAAGCGTTTGCTTATACGTTTCAAGCTCGACCTGCTTTTTGGAGAGCATTTCATCCTTTTCAGCATTCTGGGAGGATTTATCTTGATACCTGCGACGGTATAGTAAAAGCATGATCAGCGCCGTGATCAAAAATATCAGCAAAATCCCGGTAATAAAAAAATTTGGGCTCACCATCTCATTCATGCTTTGTAGCTTTTAACAGTAGCTGCATTATTTGTAAGCGACAAAAAGATCTTCTTCTGGATTGATGGCATATTTTTCGATGTCGTCGAACCATTTCTCTGTCGTTGGATTATAGGTCTTCAGGGTGAAACCTGCACTTTCTACACGGAGACGGTAATCCTGCCCATAAATCCTGACGTGATCAAACTGGCCAAATGCTTGTTCCCGTCCTTCCGGCGTAACAATGGAGGGATCTTCAATAGTATTAACCAGAATCTTGGAAAATGGAACCTGTAAAATAGCAAATCCACCTGGTTTTAATATCCGGTAGATTTCATCCAATGCTTTTTTATCATCCGGGATATGTTCCAGGACATGGTTGCAGATGACTGCGTCAAAAATACCTTCCTCAAAGGGAAGGTTGGTGATATCAACCAGGTTGGTCATCCGGGCATAGTAATACCCCTCCAGATATTTGACCCCGGATGTATAATCAATATTGGGAAGACCCGAAAGAAAGATCCTAAGACAGCCTTCAGGAGCAACATGGAATATCTTCAAACGGGAAACGGAGATATTCATTTTTTTAGTCAGGAAAAGATATACCAGACGATGCCGGTCTATGGAGTAACAACGGGGACAAACATTATTTAACCGGTATCCGCCTCCGATGACTTGCTTTTCCTGTAATACCGGGAAATGATATCCTCCCGGAAGGAATTTTCTGTAAGTCCTGTTACAAAAAGGGCAAAACACCGTTTTCCCGCTGAAGTATAATCCAGATGTTTTTTGTAATCCTCCCCTGAGCTTTTTCCCAAGCCAGAAGGGAATATAATTTTTAAATGGTATCTTCACGGTCTTTCGTTTAAAGGGTTTTTAAAGCAATGACGATGATGGGCAAATCCATTAAATAACCTTTACATGAATGAGCTTTCGTATTATTAATTTTTTCGGTGTCAGGATTTTACATGTATAAAAACCTGGTCCAAGCGTGGATGTATCGATCAAATACTCTACACGTCCGGATTCCAGCGACAGATTGATCGGTTTAAGTGCATCTTGTCCGTTGGCACCAACCATTTGGATGTTAACGGCCATTTTTTCCCGTGTAGTCAGAATAATTTTAAGACTATTATAGAATGGATTTGGTGTAAGGATTACGCTGCACAGCGTGGAATCGAGCATCTCATGAATGGTCAGTAAAGAGGAATCATGACATTCATAAGCCCCAATATCGTTGGCGGATGAAAAGGGCCGATTCCTGTTAATAATATCGAAAAGTAAAGGAAATCCTGCAACCGCTGTTCCTTTATTAATGGCAGGCGATATGGGTTTCAGATCGAAATTACCGGTTGAATCAACAAATTCAGCAGAACCAATATACTTATTAAAATAATTGTTGGAGATGGATACAATGATCGACGGATCTGTAATTGAAATAAATGCATTATCCCCTTCCGACTGATATAACCCTGGATTGACGATGATATTATTTGAGATAAGGTTGTTCTTACTGATCAGGTTTGCAAACCTGATTCCAGTGCTTTTCGGTGAAACGATGGTGTTATAGAAAAGAGAGAAACCGGCATTGGGCGTTGTCACACCATTTCCGATATATATTCCGTGCTTCAGATAAGGGTAGTAATTTTCATTGTAATGATAAGTTCTGCCGGCATTAATTATTAAATTATTGTAAATCTTCTGGTTGCCCAGACTGAAAACGTCAATGCCGTCACCTTTACCATCCTTGATGATATTATTAAAACAATCACAGGTTGAACCTCCCCCCATCATAATCCCACTCATTTGATATGTATAGGCCGAATCGCTGTCATACCGGATAAAGTTATCGTGGATCGCACAGCCTGAGTCGGAACAGGAAACCTGGATACCATCCCAACCGGTATTTTCGATAATATTATTATATACCTTGACACCTCTTAAAAGATGGGGAAGAACGGTTGTATCCACACCGCCACACGGGATGGTTTGACCCTCATAGAAGGAGCTGCCTATATAGAATGCTTCCATGCCCGTCTGCCGGAAGTAGTTATCGTGGATGCTTAAATTACGTAAAGTGTATTTTCCCCTGGTTGAGGTGAATTGACAATCGGGGTCGGTCTTGGCAAATAACCCTACCAGCATGGTTTTACTCACTTCGATGCCTTCGACTTCAATATCTGTGCTTAAACCTTCAATAGAAATCCCCGCTCCGGACACATCATGGATTTTAATGCCGTACTTGGGGTTTGCAACGCTGAAGCCGGTAAGCTTTATATAAGAACACGAATCAAATTTCAAACCATAATAAAATCCGGAAATCGAGACCAAACCGTCCTTATTACAGATGACAATCGGAGATGCTTTTGTGCCGTGAAGGTAGGAGATCCATAAAAATAATTTATTACCGGAAGAAAGGCATATCGTGTCACCGGGTTTTACCTGGGAAAAACCTGAACGTCCGTCGATCATGGTTGTTTCAGCCGGGATCAACCATTTGCATGGTTGTTGTTGGGCTAAAACGGAATCAAGGCCCCAAAGTAGCAGAACAACCATTAATACCGGGAATATTTTCTTTATCGATTCATCCATAAGGAAAGTATTAACCTCTTTTCGCCCGTTCCCAGGTTACGGATTGTTGTTTTCTGATATATCGGTAAAAACCGAGATAAACGGAAAGATTCATCATTACAAAATAAAAAGGAGCATAAAAAACGACCAATTTAATTTCTTTTTTTTCTAAAAACCACCCCAAAAAAGCCAGCAGATAAAAGATAACCTGAAGCCAAAATGTCCAGATATAAATTGTGTTAAAGTTAAGGAATCCCATGTTCAGTGCCAGGAAAAAGTTACATAAAAAAATGAACAATAATCCCAGAGGGCCGAGTGTCCATCTTAAGACCCGGTGAGAGATGTATTGAAAAGATAAAACACCAAAACGGAATGGATTCAGAAGCTTTTTCAATCGCAGAATTGACTGAATTCCACCTGCAGAGATCCGGATCTTTCTCTTAAGCTCTTCAGCAACAGAAGCGGAGGGATTTTCAAGCGAGTATGCCATGGGGTCATACTGGATGGTATATCCTTTCATGGCAATTCTCATCGAAATGATGAAATCGTCCAGCAGCGTGTCTTTTTCAACTTCCTGATATAATTCCCTCCGGATGGCAAACAGTTCTCCTGCCGCCCCGACTACAGAATATAACCGGGCATCCCACCTTTTTAGCAATGACTCATACTTCCAATAAATTCCTTCTGCACCCGCCGCATTTGACCTGAGAACAACCCGTTTTTCACCTGAGACACATCCAACCTTTGGATCTTTGAACAAGTTGACGACCCGGCGGATGGCTTCCTGGCCTAAAAGGGTATTGGCATCCGAGAAAATGATTATGGACGATTCGACAAATTGGATACCTCTGTTCATTGCTGCAATTTTTCCGGCCCGTTCAGGTTGGTGATAAACCCTGACCCCGGCATAATTTCGAAGCATGTCCGGCGTACCATCATCCGATCCGTCGGTTACCCATACAATTTTTACTTTTTCCTTTGGATAATCCAGCGAAAACGTATTCTGCATCTTCGCATCAACAAAATTCTTTTCATTATAAGCGGTAATGAACATCGTTACTTCAGGTTCAAAATTGCCTGTTTCCTGGCCTTTGGCAGGATTAACCATTTTTTTTATTTTGACAAGGAAAAACAGGATAATCCCATAACCCAGGTAGGTATAAAACAAAATGAAACAGAATATCCAAAATGTTATAATTAGAAAAGTCATCGAGCGGTAATTACGAATTACATAATCTATTTTTCAATATTATAACTTTTTTCCCATTTGTTATTCAGATTATTGCATTGTTTAATGATTTTACCATCCTTGATTCCATTTTGGCGATCGTACCCAAATTATTATAGTTTGTTATTAATGTGATCGGATACCCTCAATTTTCTGACTGATCTGTTCGATATTATTTTCCCAGGAATGTTGACTTGCATACTGCATCCGGAATTCTGCCTGTTGCCTTTCCTTTCCAGATACTTCTCTTTCAATCAAATCCAGGAATTCCTCGTGAGTCGAAGCCAGGGATACGTGACCGGTAAAAAACTCCATCGCTTCCGTACGGGTTGCTACAACCGGTTTCCCCATGGCAAGGTATTCATCTATTTTCCGCGGATAATTTCCTCTGGTGATCTCATTGACTTTTTGCGGATTTATCGCTACATCGAGAAAGTCGATGTAACTGGGCAATTCATTTTCCTTTTTCATTCCAAGGAAGATGATATTCGGATGGTTATGGAGATCACTTTTCTGGAAATGAACGTCCTCGGGACCCACCAGCAGAAATGCCCACCCTGGCTTCCGGGAGGCCAGAAATGCCAGTAGCTCCTGGTCGATCCGGATGCTTTTCAGGGCGCCGATATAGCCAATAACCCGTTGATATTCATTTTGTATTTTCCTCACCTCTTCTGGTAAAGGTTTTATATTTTTTGGATTATAAAGTTCAAGGTCACAACCCTGTCCGACAAACCATGCACGTGAATTGACCTTTCGGGCATAGGCGGCCAGGTATTCCGAATTTGCTGCTATGATGTCCGCTTTTTTCATTATGGTTTCCTCAATGCGCTTTCCATGTTTCCGGTAATAATCCGTGGCAATCATATTATCCCGGATATAGTAGATGAAAAAATCCGGATCAAGAAACTCTTTCAGATAAAGGCTCCGGTAGAAATCACTGTCGGTAAACAGGTAAATATCCCTGAAACCGAGTTGATCAATCGCCTTTTTTATCTCCCTTGCAAACCGTTTTCCGTTTAACTTGTTCAGGAAGTCGAACACAGGTCTGAACCCAATCTGATTGATCGATTCGAGGATGATCCCCGGGGTCAGGACCCAGAGTTGCGGATTTATTTTTTCAAGCAGGATCTGTCCGGTTTTTATTTGATTTCTGAAAGTCTGTATCACGTTTTCACTTCTTCTTCGCCATACCGTTCCCCGGTCAAAAGCGTAGTTGATAAACAACACACGGTTATCTTTTGAAAGCGTACGGGCGATGTTGGCAATGTTGCTCCCCAGGGCAAAATTCCACGGCTGTAACCCGGTGATAACGATATCTTTGTTTCTTATCATGATCGTTTAATCCGTTGATGTTGTTTTTCCTGTTCAATTTCCGATGCATGACGATAGATCTTATCCACAAAATTCTCCCAGCTATGCTCCTGAACCAGGGCTTTTCTTCTGAGCATTTCGGCAGGAGAATCCTCCATCCTCGCTTTTTCAATACAAGCAGGATATTCTTCCTTGGTTTTCGCCAGATAAGTGATATCCTTGAAATACTCCATAAAGGTGGTTTTCGTCGCAACAACAGGTTTGCCCATAGCCAGGTATTCATCGATCTTAAGCGGATAATTCACATCAGTTATCGGATTGATAATCTGTGGATTAATGGCGATATCGAACGCTTTAATGTATCCGGGGAGATCTTCCGGGTTTTTCCGGCCCAGGAAATAAACATTTGAAAGATGATGTAATTCACTCTGTCTGAAATGTTCATCTTCCGGACCAACAAGAACAAGGTTGTATTTGGGCATCGCTTTAGCAATATGGACGAGTATTTCGATATCCAGCCTTATCGTTGTAAGTGCGCCGGTATAACCAATAATGGGGTGCGGGATGGGCAGGATATCTTGCGGAATGGCAAGTTTCCCGTCCGCGTCGCGGAATAATGAGAGATCACAACCCTGACCGATCATATAGGATTTTGGATTGTAATTCCTCGCATAATTGCAGAAGTAATTGGAGTTGGTAACGGTCAGATCAGATTTTTTAATAAGCCTTGGTTCAAGCAAGGCGCCATGTTTTGCATGATACGGAACCAGGGTGACGGCATCCCGGAGCAGGTAAATGAATAAATTGGGTTTAAGGAACTCCTTGAGATAGTAACCGATAATCATACTGTTGTCATCAAGTACGATGACGTTCCTGAAAGCCAGGCTTTCGATCGCTGATTCGATTCTTAAAGCGAACCGCCGTTCATTCATCCGGTTGAGAATATTGAACAGCGCTTGACCCGGGATCCAGTTGATTGATTCGATCACGGTTTTCGGATAAAGGACCCACAAAGAAGGGGATACCTTTACAAGATCGGGTTCTTTGCCTTTCAGAATATTTTGGCGTTTTTGGACCTGAGGCGAGTTTTTATCTCTCAACAGCGAGCTCCTGATCAGGGGAGGATTCACGAAAAGGACCTTGTTTTTTCTGGAAATTTCAATGGCTGTGTATTTACAGGTGCTGCCGATGGTGATATCCCATGGCTGCAGTCCAAAAACGATAAAATCCCTGTTTTCCATACCATTTAATATAATGGTCTTCTTGTCTGAGGTTGATGAATTTCCTTGTATAATTCAAGGTATTCGGAAGCCATTTTCTTCCAGGAGAACCGTTTTGCCTGTTCCAGCCCTTTCTTTTTCATTTCGCTGACACGATTTGGATTCTCAGACAAGGTGCACATGGCTTGGGCCATCTCGTCCGGATTTTTCGGATCGATAAGCAGTGCTGCATCTCCGGCAATTTCGGGCATGGCAAATACATTGGAAGTGATGACCGGAGTGCCGCAGGACATGGCCTCCAGTATTGGGATCCCGAAACTTTCCCAGAATGAAGGATAGATAAACTGGGAACTAAGCGAGAAGACGGCCGGGAGGTCCTTGTTGTCAATATAATCAAGGCGGATGATGTTTGACCGTACTTCCTTGATTCCATACCCGGTGAGTACTTCTTCCAGATGTTGTTCGGGAAAATCAGCAATGACAAGGGACATCGGATTTTCAGATATTTCCAGATATCTGGAATAGGCTAAAAGCGCTCCCTTTGTGTTCTTTTTAGGGTCGGTATTTCCCAGAAGAAAAATAAACTTTTCAGGGAGATGGTAGGTTTGTTTGATTTTAAGCAACAACGCTTGATCATCTATGGGAATAAAACGCGTGCCTACTCCGTTATAAACGACAGTCAGCCGGTCATCCAAATTTCTGAAGAATCCGGCAATTCTTTTCTTTTCTGATTGAGATACCGTTACAATTTTTTTACTTCTTCTGACCACTAAAGGAACAATGAAGCGTCGGTACATGTTCCCAAATTTCTGGTAAGTTGTAAATCCTTTTTTTAAAAGACTGATGGTTTCGAGATAAAAGATGTCATGAAGCGTAATGATAAGGGGTACTGATCCGGAGACCGGGCCGGTATTGCTCGTACAATGCAGCAGGTCACATCCGTGTTTTTTTGCAGCTTTCGGAAGGCCAACCTGCTCCCACAACGGATAGGGACCACCATCTAATTCCGTAATGTGTACGTTTGGTGTAGATTCAAGGCATTTATCGGGTCCTGGCTTTACAAAGATCTCATATTCATTTTCTTTATCCAGGAGCTGAAGATTCCGAACGAGTTCCAGGGCGACGAAATCCATCCCATGTTTTTTCTTCCGGAATAACCTTTGTCCCTCTATTCCTATTCGCATGATTCGTGCTTATTTGGGTTCAACGGGTGAAGGATTGCTTGTCTTTGTGTGTTCTGTATGAATAAAACGTTTGTTTGCCCCCTTGGTACTGAAAAGAGAGTACAACATCAGAAAAAAGCCGCCCGGAAGGCTCAGAAAAGCATAAAACATCCTGTGGTTGAACATCTTTCCGGGAATGGCAAAAAGGATTGCTAATATGCAAATCAGGAAAAGTCCCGACCAGACAGCGGTCAGGTTGATCGGATTAATGAAAATAGAGATCAGAGAGATCAGGAATAAAGATCCAAGCAGCAAGATCCGGGGCGGCAGGAGCATTTGAAGCGCTTTATCGAAGAAATCGACATTCCCTTTTCGGAGAAGGTGGCAAAGTGCTTTAAAAAAATAACGTGAATAATGAAACTGGGCGGAGAGCCATCTCCGGCGTTGTTTAATAAAAACTTTTGACACCTGCACTTTCTCATCAAAGATATAAGCCTTTTCAAGGTACTCAATCTTTTTGCCTTCGCGCAACATGGTTAGTTCAATCTCCTTGTCGAATCCACCAATCGCCTGGATATCTCTCATCAGTGTCTTGAAATAACGGTAATCAAAGGCCATACCCGATCCGATCAGACTTGCCGACAATTTTAATACCCGGTGTCCTTTCCTGAAAATATGATTGTTGACTTCTTCGCTGACGGCATCCAGGAAAGCAAAGGAGGTATTTGTATTCTTTGCGACCCGATGTCCCTGAACAGCAATACAGCCTGTGCTGAAAGCTTCATTTATCCTTGAAAGAAAACTGGGTTCCATGAGATTATCGGCATCCAGCACAAGCGCGACATCATATAGATCTTCAGGGAGCTTTGCCAGGGCTTCATTCAGGGCTTTCGATTTGGTGCTCTCTTTGAACGATACTTCGATCAGCCGGATGGGGAATTTTTTTAATCTCTCGATGGTTGTTTCCTGAAACAAATCAGCGATCACGATGACATCAAACATTTCTTGCGGATAATCCTGTTTTAACGCTTCTTCGGCCGCTTCAAGGATCACCGCATCTTCCTTATAGCCTGGGATCAAAACCGCAATTCGCAGTTTTTTTCCGATACATAAATGCTTTTCCTTCAGTCTTAAAAGCCCTGCAATAGAGAAAAGGAATCACTACTAACCGACTAACTTTTTAAGAGAGGGGGAAACCCGCTGAGGGTTCCCCCCAATGTTGTAAGTTTGTTTTGCGAACCAAACTAAACAACATGGGTAAAGATACAGAAATAAAATTTGTCGG
>Ga0247841_10001102_pt1 | contig 63966 bp, 53 predicted proteins | sample LaCruzMarch2015__2_FD_192410 | JGI IMG/M metagenome (GOLD analysis project Ga0247841, IMG submission 192410) | Freshwater microbial communities from meromictic Lake La Cruz, Castile-La Mancha, Spain - LaCruzMarch2015_18m | ecosystem: Environmental > Aquatic > Freshwater > Lake | place: Spain...
TGAGGCTGATTTGGGGAGGATCGGAAATCTCCGCCCGCGCGCTCGGAGATCCGAAAAAAAGAAAAGCAGCCAGAGCAAGCCCCCAAACCAAAAAATTCATAAAATAAATGGGAATAAATTTTTTTTCGTCCATTTTATTTTTTCACCATATATCTACTATGGAACAATTTTCCAAAAAAAGCCAGGATCAAAAGCAGGACAAAAATAGTCACAGCCGCGTATTTTCCGAAAATAATTCTTTTCGAATTGTGCCGGATACTTTCTCCGTCAACAAATGAAGCGTTGGCGACGTATATTCCAAGAACTGAGGGGATGTCGGCTTCGGACAAAAAAGAATATTTTTTTCCGGGAAAAACAAAATGCTTCTCGACATCAACTTTGGAGTTTTTCCTGGTCAGGACATTTTTTATATTTATTTCTCCGTGCGGAATATAGTGGACCGATCCGTCATTTTCAAATTCAGTTTTCATCGATATTTTTTTTCCGGCAAAGATCGGGGCTTCAAATTTTGTTATTTTTCCTTTCCCGGAAACTTCCCCTTTCACATTCACCAGGACATATATGCCGGCTTGGCCGGCGACAATCGAACGCTCAAAATTTTCTCCCGTCACTACCGGAGTAGCGCGGATAAGCACGGCCGCGTAGTGGCTTCCGACGCCGGCATTTTCCGGAACGGCCAGTTCGAGCTCAAGCGTTTTCTTTTCTTTCCCTTCCAAAAACCAGTTTTTCTCGGGAAAACTGATCCAATTTTTCATCCCGTAAATTTCATTTTCACCGTCAATAAGACTAGTCGCATTGTTATCGGCAATCGAAAAATCTTCCTGAAAAACAGTCATCTGCTGTTTCTCCTCCGCTATGTTTTCCAGGCCGGCCTTGAAAGTCTTCTTTTCTCCCGGAGCCAGATCAAAAGAAAAAACAGCCTGGTCGATGGAAATTCCGATCCTATCTTCTTTTCCCTCTGCTTCCCCGGCAAAAACGGCCGCAGAGACGAACACCAAAAAAAGCAGCAATATTTTTTTCCAGTACGTTAAAAAAATCATATTAAATTATCTTTTTCTTATTGTGGCTAGCAGAATTTTTAAACTCGCTTTCAGATTGGCTTCCCATCTGATTTATTTTTTTTATCTGAATTTGATCTTCCGGTTCCGAAACGCTTTCGATCCGATCTTCGGTTTTTTCTTCGGGCTGATTTTCCGCGTCTTCATCTTTCCGTCTGATTTCAAATTTAGTACTGAAAATTTTATAGATCATAAAGATAAGCAAAAGCAGGATGAATATGGCCAGCGTCGTCTTCCAAGGAATCACCCAAAAAGAAGTTTGGCCGACAATATGGATTCCTCCGTCTTCGCTCAAAAGATCGATATCGGCCTTGTAATATCCATAAGCCCAGGGCGAAAAATTCCATTCGCTTTCATATTTTCTATATTTTCCGGGATACATTATCCTGGCATCCAGCGGAAAGGTGCTGACTTTTTGCCCGAATTTTTGGATATCAATCCGGCCGGATGCCATATAGTGGAGGTTTCCGGTGTTGGCCACTTCGGCTTCAATTTTTGCCGGCTTATCCCAAAATATTTTGCTTGCCGGCAGAAATTTTTGCAGTTTTCCGTCCCTCCTGATCGGCTGATTGCCTTTGACCGCCATAACCAGAAGGACGCCTATCCTTTGGTTTATCGCTATTTTTGAACCTTGTTCTTCTCCCTCTGTTTTTTGGGAAGTAGTTTTGAAAAAGATGGCACCGTAATATCCGCCGGTAGGCGTATCTTTGGGAACTTTGGCTTTAAAAAAAACATCCTTGCTTTCTCCGGGAGACAGCACAAAGTTTTCCGGCTTTTCGATCCAATTGATCACGTCATAAGCTTTTAGGGGATGGTTGTCGCTGGGAATGAAAAATCGGGCTTCTGTCGTATCGTCAGTCACATAGAAATCTTCCGCGCTGACTTCCACGTCATAGGCATTGGTGTTGTAATTTTTGAGATTAATCATTCCGGTTCTCTCATCCTCGCCTTTCATATCCCAGTCGTAGCGAACCGGAGAAACCTGGACGCCTTGGCCGATGCGGGGATCCTGCTGAGCCAAGATCCACTTTCCATAACAAAACGCTCCTATTAAAAGGAGCATGGCAAGATATACTTTTCTTTTTGAAAATTTTCTGGAAATATTAGACATTTTTTAATCCGCCGAAAATGTTAGGGCTTGGTCACCGCCTGGAAAGTGATGGTGCCGTCATAAGCGCCTGATTTTTGGGTTGAAGCCACGTCCAACTTATATCCCATGACTACGGTAACAGCGCTTGCTTCATAATTCGTGTCAACCGATATTTTATCATAAGCATCCGGAAAACCGGCAAACTTTGCATTGCCATCGGTATCATCCGACCCCCACCAGGTAGAGTTGTACGCGTTGGCCGTCGTTCCTGTCTGTTTGACCCGGAAAGCCAGTCCGGTGCCAGAATAAAGCGCTCCGTTCGGAGTCGCGCTCGTCCAATCAGCCTTGTCAGCGATATTGGTCGCGGCCTCTCCAATCATATCAATAGTCGTATCGGCATCATCCCGCTTCACACTGAGCTCATATCCTCCGGAAGCGTTAGTAGCAATAGTACAGGAGTTGGAAGTAGTCACCGGAGTTCCAGGAGTGAGATCGCCAAGAGGGGCAGTCGCTCCGCAACCAAGCGAAATGACCTGCTGGACAGTGGTTGAAATAGTCGTCTGCGCCGTTTCCGTGGCGCTTTGCGAATCCATGGCCAGAACCAAGCCAAAAAGACAAATCAGGATAACAGAAAAAAGAAGCGGCAAATTTATTTTTGTTTTTTCTTTCTTGCGTGAAAACATTAGAAGCTTCTTAGGCTCTTATCAAACTACGAGATTATTATAGCATGCACGGATAAGTTGTAAAACAAAGTTATGCACAGTTTTGCCCCGGTCACAATTTGGCCATGGCGGTATAGGTTACCATGTTTGTATATGTTCCAGATTTCTGCGAAGGCACGACATCAACCTTGTATCCGACCACCGTTTCATCCACTCCGCTTTTGTATCCGGTTTTTTCATGGATCTTCGTATCCGATCCGGGAAAGCTGGCATAATTATAATCAGGATCAGCTCCCCACTTGGCTTCAACGTCCGTTCCGGATTTTATGGTGAAACCGAAACCCACGCCCGACCAGGCCGTCGGAGAAGCAATTGTTCCCAGATAGGCCGGTATGGTTGTCACAGAGTCAGTGTGAGTCATATCGTGATTTTGCCTGGCAAAAAGATCATAGCCTCCCCAGGAATCAGTTGTCACACTGAGGACTGATTGGCCAGTTGCGGGATTTCCCGGCGCGAAGCTTCCCAAATTGACGACAGTCGAACCAATAGACAGCGATAGCGAATAATTGACGGTGTACCAAAAGCCTTGCTGCACCGCATAGGTGGTGCCTTGCCCGATTCCGATCACCGGCTGTCCCAGAGTGTCTTTGAGCTTGAAGCTTTCTGAAGTTCCCAGTCCGCCACCGGCTCCGACCACGTCGGAATTTATCAGATAATTTTCGCTTCCCATCCCATGGCAAAAATTATATGAAAGAAAAAACAGCGCCAAAAGGAATAAAATATTTTTCTTCTTCATGGCTTCATATTAACACAAAATCAAAAAAGGCCGCAAAGCCTTTTTTGATTGTTCAAATTTTGAAACGAGATTATTTCAATTCTTCTTCGACGATTTTTTTTACCAGCTGGCCATCCGCCTGACCTTTCAGCTTCCCCATTGCCGCACCCATCACTTTTCCGATTTCCGCTTTGGTTTCGGCTCCAGTCTTGGCAATTATTTCTTTCACTTTCGCTCTGATTTCCTCTTCGCTAAGTTGAGAAGGCATATAGGCCAGAAGGATTTCCGCTTCTTTTTTTTCTTTTCGAGCCAGCTCCATCCTTCCTCCGGATTCATATTGCGTCGCCGCGTCTTTTCTTTGTTTTATCGCCCGAGAAATGACTTCCTGAACCTCGCCGTCGCTCAAACCTTCCTCCCTCTTTTTCTTTTCGATTTCAGAGTTTTTTATCATCGAATCAACCATGCGCAGCGTATCGCGACGCATAGTATCCCCTTCTTTCATGGCAGATTTCAGATCAGTTATGATTTGTTGTTTAAGTGGCATTAATTTTTTGGTAATCTCTACGAATTACGAATTAGTACAAATATACGAACTACGAATATGCAATAAAGAGCCAGAAAATAAATTTTAGCTCACGTTAGTATATTCGTATAAATTCGTAGTTCGTAGAGAAATCTTACTTCACTAATTTTTTCTTGACGTTTCTAAAGCTTTCTTCGTCGAATTTTCCCATTTTCTTGAGCTTGGAAACGATTTTTTTCACTTTCGCCTTATACATCGCGCCTTCTCGTTTTTCCCTTCTGCTTTTTTCATCCAGCCTGAATCTGGAGCGTCTGGCCTGCACCAAAACACCGCTCTGCTGAACCCGGCGGCTGAATCTTCGGATGAGACTTTCTGAAGACTCGCGATCTTTCTTTTTTACTTCAATCATAGAAACCTCCCCTCTTTATTTAAGTTCGAAATCCGAATATCGAAATTCGAAACAATATCAAATATTTAAATACAAATTTAGCAAGATTTTCTCATAATAGAACTGAAAATCATCATTAACTCAGTTGCTTCTCTTGCTAGTTTCTGTCGTTCTTTTTCCAATATCTCATTATTATTTAAGTTCAACAGCAATAACCAGTATCTTGTTTCTTTCGATTCCTTCCTGCATATTTTGATCCGCATTACAAAATCTTTTTTACTAAGAGCTTCGTTAGCTTCGATATAATTAGCGCCCACAGAACCTGACGACCTGATTACTTGTTTTCCATCTTCAATATTAGCTATTGTCCTTGAAATTTTTCTTACAAACAACCTTACATCTTTAGCAAACAACATTGTTCTTTCTTCAAGATCAAATTGTTTTTTATTTTTATTTTCGTTCATTTAAATTTGTTTCGCATTTCGAATTTCGTGCTTCGGATTTATATCGCCGGATGTATATTTTCATGCAGTGGCGCTCCTCCGATAAGATGCAGATGCACGTGCGGCACTTCCTGCCCTCCCCATTCTCCGTTTCTCCACAAAAGCTTGTAGCCGCCTTCGGCCGTATCCAAATCTTTGGCGATTTGCTTTGCCATAAGCACCATCCGACCGATCATCTCGGCGTCCTTATTTTCAAAATCATTGATGCTCTCGATGTGCTTTATCGGAAAAATAAGGATATGGACAGGTGCCAGCGGCCTTATGTCTTTTATCGCCATAATTTCATCGTCCTGAAATAAAACTACAGCCGGTATCTCTTTTTTGATAATTTTGCAAAAAATGCAAGGCATGGGTCATGTAACATGTAACAATAAAATTGATTTTGTTTCATGTTATATGTTTTGTGTTATATGTTATATATTATATATGATGAATTATTACATTGTCAGCTTTGAGTTTTTTCTTGATAAGCTCGACTAATTTTCCTGCGCTTACCGTTTCTTGCACTCCGGTCTGCATATTTTTCACAATCACCGTTCCGTCCAGCGTTTCCTTTTGCCCGAGAATCAGCGTCAGTTCCACGCCCAGCCGGTTAGCCACCTTGAGCTGAGATTTCAAGCTTCCTCTTCCAAAACTTTCCGCGGTCAAAATTCCGTTTTTTTCCAACTCTGAGAAAAGGCGCAAACTTTTTTTCTTGGCCAGGCTTCCCAGCTGCGCCAGAAAAACTTTCGGTTTAGGCGGACGATATGGCCTTGCTTGGACCCTTTTCATTTCCGAAACAAGCCTTTCCACTCCAACCGCAAAACCAATGGCCGGAGTATCCTCTCCTCCCATACTTTTGACAAGCTTGTCATAACGGCCTCCGCCTCCAAGAGCATGCTTTTTTCCGTCCTCAGCTCCGGACCAAATCTCAAAAACCGTTTTGGTGTAATAATCAAGGCCACGCACCAGTCCTGGATTTATTATATACGGCAGATCCATTTCGTCCAGATATTCAAGAAGGCTCTTGAAATGAGTCCGGCATTCTTCGCATAAGTGATCGATTGACTGCGGAGCCGAAACAGCCACCTGAACGCATTTATCTTCCTTGCAATCCAAAATTCGAAGAGGATTAGATTCCATCCTGACCTTGCAATCCTGGCACAATTTGTTTCTTTTTGAATCAAGATAGCTCAGCAGAAGTTCTCTGTAATCTTTGCGACAGCTCGGACAACCGATCGAATTGACCTGGATCTGAAAAGTTTTTATCCCCAGACATTGGATCAGCCGGTGAGCAATCAAAATCACCTGCGCGTCAAGGATAGGATCCAATTCTCCGAAAGCATCGTAATTTACCTGATGGTGCTCGCGGTATCTTCCTTCCTGCGGACGGTCATAGCGATAGACCGGCCCTGTTGAAAAAAGCTTGACTGGTTTACTCATCACATTCATTCCATGCTGGATGTAGGCTCGGCAATTTCCGGCCGTAAGTTCGGGACGAAGAGCCGCATTGTCTCCTCCTCGGGTAACGAAATTATACATTTCCTTGTCAACAATATCCGTACCCTCGCCGATGCTCCGCACGTACAGATTGGAAAATTCGACTATCGGAGTATCGATGCGCAAAAATCCATAATCTCGAGACAATCTTTCCGAAACTCTCCTGACCTGATCCCAAAATGGCTGTTCTTCCGGCAAAACATCTTTCATCCCGCGCAGAGTCTGCAAAACCAAAGGCTCGGGCACAGATTTCGCTGGCTTGATTTTTCTCGCAAGTTTCTTCGGAGTTTTTTGAGGTTTTTTAGGTTTAGGCATATATAAATAAAAAATTAAAAATCAAAAATAAAAATGACAATATAAAATTCAAAATTATTTAATGCATTTTTTATTTTGATTTGTCATTTTGCATTTTGAGATTTGCATTTTACATTCTCTATTTCGATTCTATCTCATCTATCAATACACTGATATTTTATCCAGCGGCCACGCTCTGATCAGCACCTTTCCCATAATATCCATCTTCGGCACCGGCCCCCAGGTTCTTGAATCAGAACTGAACATGCGGTTGTCTCCCATTACAAAATATTCATTTTCGTTGAGCGTTGTGGTAACTTCTCCGTTCGTTTTCACATTCTTTCCGAGATACGCGCTCTCATCCAGGACAAAACCATCCGGATTTTCTTTATTGTAAATCTTAACCACGCCGTTTTTCACTTCAACCTTTTCTCCGGGAAGGCCGATCGCTCTTTTTATGAAATACTTGGAAGTGTCCAACGGATAGCGAAAAACAACCACTGTCTCCCTTGTAATTTCCTTAAACGGCTTTATGTCAACCACGGTTTTTCCTCCCAGGCCTAAATTGGTATCCTTATACCCGAACTCATTGATTATCAGATATTGATTATCCTCGAAATTGGGTTCCATGGAAGCTCCCTGGACAAAAAACGGCTGAAATAAAAAAACCCTTATGGGAACTATTATGACAAAAGCCAAAATGACAATCTTGACTATTTCAAATATGAAACTGCCTACTCCCAGATAGCCTTCTTTTTTTAGGTTTTCTACTTTATATTCTTCCATAACTAGCTCATTCTACCACCAATTATCCATTTTGACAAGAGCGTATTTAGGCCATAAAAAGCCAAAAAAACAGGAAGGTTAATTTGACTAGAAAAGTTTAGAAAGATATGATTAAATAAATTCCAAATTCACCTAATTTCTAATTCACCTAATAAAATTCAAAATTCATAAATTCCAAAATTATTTAGATGACCGATGAAAATTAGCCTGCCAAAACTAATCCTGACTTTTCTAGTAATTATCCTGGTATGCATTCTGGCCTACGCGGCTTTTTTTACCTGGAAAATATATTCAACCGGAGAAAAAATAACTATCATTCCCAGGAGCGATATCAGTCTGCTTGAAAAATTCGAATCGCTCATTTCCAAAAAAAAATTCGCCAAGCTGAAAGGAGAAGAAGAGGGTCGGATAAACATACTCCTTCTGGGCATTGCCGGAAAAGGCAAAGCCGGAACAAACTTGACTGACACGATAATGATAGCCAGCCTGGATACGAAGAATAACCGAGTAGCTCTTCTTTCCATTCCGCGCGATTTTTACGCCCAAATTCCCGGCGACCGCCTGCAGATGAAAATAAATTCCATCTATCAATACGGCCTCAATAAATACGATAAGGATTCTGACCGATCGGTAAAAATTTTGGAAGCTGTGATAAGCGATATGACATCCTTGTCTATTGATTATTACGCGATTATGAATTTCGAAGGATTCGAGAAAGCAATTGACGCAATCGGCGGGATAAATGTTATGAACGAAAGGGATATTTATGATCCCCGGTATCCCGGATCGAATTATTCCTATGAAACTTTCAAGCTCGAAAAAGGCTTCCAGCATCTTAGCGGCGCCACAGCTCTCAAATATGCCCGGGAGCGCCATGATGATCCCGAAGGTGATTTCGGAAGAGCTAAAAGACAGCAGCAAGTCATGCAGACAACTAAGAACAAAATTTTCTCTACCGGCACCCTTTTCAATTTTATCGCTATGAATAAGCTGCTTGATACCTTAGGCGACAATGTGACGACCAATATTTCGACAGAAGAAATGGAAAGTTTTTTTGAGCTGTCCAAGAAGTTGGACACTAATAATATCAATAACGTCGTTGTCGATGCCTGGAACCAGGATAGCCTGCTCAAAGTTTCGCATGTTTTCTTCGGAAATGTCCGGGCATTCGTCCTTATCCCCAGAATCGGAAATTTCAGTGAAATCCAGGAGCTGGCGCAAAATGTTTTTGATCTTAACAAAATCAAAAGAAGAAAAGAGGAAATCGCCAAAGAAAACGCCAACGTCGTCGTCATCAACAAAAGTGAAGAGGCCGGACTGGTTTTCAAAATTAAAAAGCTCTTGAGCGAAAATTTCGGCTATAAAAACGTTATCGTCGTATCGGACAGCCAAAAAACAGCGGAGGAAAAAACCACTGCTTACGACCTGACAAGCGGATCAAAACCCTTTACGCTGGACGAAATTGTTGGAAAATTACCCGCTTCCGCTTCTTACGATTTTCCTGAAAACTATAGAAACGCGATTAAAAATGTCAGCGCTGACATCGTGGTTGTCCTTGGAAAAGATATCATTTCCAAGTATAATATGGATGAGGACAGCGTGGAGGAATATAGGAATGCTGGGGATAGCAATGAGTATTTGGAGATTATGAATAACAACTAATTATCAATTTTACAATAATCAATTGTAACCGTCATTCCTTCGAGTACTCAGGACAGGCTCTGAGGGTCGACCCATTCAGCATCCCGTCATCCTGAGTTCCGCCCAAAGCGGAAAGAAGGATCTATAATAAATAATTGCTAGTTTTGTTTACATAATATAACTCCAGACAATCTTAAGCAGATCCTTCGCGTCGATTTCACGATCGACGCTCAGGATGACGGTTAATAATTTCAACTTTATGATACTACTGGTTGGTCTTGGAAACCCAGGCAAAGAATACGAAAAAACCCGGCATAATGCGGGATTTATGATGTTAGATAAAATCAGGGAAAATTATAAATTTCCTGATTTTGAGTTTAATAAAAAATTCGATGCTGAAACATCAATCTCTACTTCTCCTCCTCTCCCCCTGAGAGAGGACCTGCCCGAAATGCATTCGATGCAGGCGGGTGTCCGAAGGACAGGAGAGGGAAAGACCAAAAAAGAAAATAAAATATTACTAGCTAAGCCTCAAGTCATGATGAATAATTCCGGCCGAGCTGTAAAATCCATCATGGATTTCTATAAGCTAACACCTGAAAACTTAATAGTAATTCATGACGATATAGACATTGAAATAGGAAAATATAAAATTTCCCATGATTCAGGTTCCGCCGGACATAACGGCGTTCAAGATATAATTTCCAAAATAGGCACGCAGAACTTCAAACGAATAAGAATCGGCGTAGCTAATGAAAAAATCCGCACTCAAATAGAACCTACGGATTTTGTCCTGCAAAAATTTTCGGAGGAAGAAATAAGGACTCTGATCGATGAAGTCAGCGGACAAATTCTTTTTAAAATAGGGGAATTAATATAATTAATAAGTTGCCGTCATCCCTTCGAGTACTCAGGACAGGCTCTGAGCTTTGACCCAAGTCGAAGCGAAGCCTGCCTGCCGGCAGGCAGGGATCTGCTAAAGATTATCTGGAGTTGTATTATATAAATAAAACTAGAAATAAACTATTATAGATCCTTCGTCCGGCCAATGGCCGTCCTCAGGATGACGCACTAAATACAAACATAAAAACCGCCCTTCTAGAGGACGGTTTTTTTATCCTGCACCGTTACTGATGCATGGATTCCTTTTCACAATTCCAAGCGCAAGGTAGCATCTTTCCAAGAATTATCCCAGAAAAATACGTTTTACCTACAGGCAAAAAATAAGGAGGGTTTTTTTGCTTTGGAACTCACGCCCAGAACTCTGAAAAGGAACCTTCTATATATCCCTCTTTGGAAAAGGGGGAATAAGGGGGATTTGAAATATTTTTTAAGACCTTTAAATCCCTCTGTCCTTCGGACATCTCCCTTTGGAAAAGGGAGAAAAGCTCTTATTTAATACACAAAAACAAGGGCTATTTTTCAGGTACGATAGTATAGTATAGCAGGTTTCAAGGAAAAAGTCAAGTTCACCCTGTGGAATACAGCGAAGCTGTCCGCCTATGGCGGAATTCCATAGGGTAAAAAAAAGCCGCGAAGCGGCACTTTAATTTTGATTTTTGATATTTTATTTTTGATTTTCTAAAGTCCGCATTTGGCCTTGTTGGCATTCTGCTCGTCCAGAGTCCTGGCGAAAAGCGTTTCTCCGGTTTTAGGATCAGACAGAAAATAAAGGTTGTCCGTATTTTTCGGGTTCATCGCCGCTTCAATCGAAATAATCCCCGGGTTTCCAATCGGTCCCGGCGGAAGACCCTTGTTCTGATAAGTATTGAAAGAAGATTTAATTTGAGTATCTTCGAAGGAATATTGTTTTTTATCAACGCCCAGGATATAAGCAAGGGTCGCACAGCTCTGAAGCGGCATGCCGCCGGAAATTCTGTTCCAGAAGATTCCGCTTACCATTTCTCTATCGCTTTTGCTTCTAACTTCCATTTCCAAAATACTGGCCATGGAGATGATGTCTTTCAATGTTTTGCCTTGTTTTTGAATATTATCTCTGACATCAGCATCAACTTTCGCATCAAAATCATTAAGCATCAACCTGATTATCTTTTCTCCGTCAGAATCCGGCGGGAAATAATATGTATCAGGGAAAAGAAATCCTTCGAGACTCGTAATTTTAGGATCGCTTAGAAATGCATATTTCGGCCTGAATGTATCAACCTCGCTAATTAGCTTCAAAAAATCATCCCCGGGAAGTCCGTTTTCGCTCAGGCGCGCTGCCATTTTTTTGCTGTTCCATCCTTCCGGAAAGGTCAGTTTGATCCTTAGATCCTGCGGACTGGTAATCACATGCGCAATTTCAGGTATGGTCATATTGCCGGAAAGCTTATAAATTCCCGGAAGAATCTTATTTATAATCCCCTCTGTCTTTGAATAATAATAGAAATAGTTTTTTCCTGAAATGATCCCGGCGTCTGCCAATTTGGATGCGATTTCTCCGTTTCCTTCGCCTTTTTTAATTTCAAATGTCCTCTCGCTATTGGCACTTCCGTGAGAATAATAGACCTGATAGCGGAAATAAAAAAGACCGCCGAGGATAAGCAGAAAAATCGTGAGAAATATTAATGTTGCTTTTTTTATCATCAGGATAACCGTCATCCTGAGCTTCGACCCAAGTCGAAGCGAAGGATCTATAATGGGCTGCTGTTGGTTTTGTTTATATAATATAACCTCAGACAATCTTAAGTAGATCCCTGCCTGCCGGCAGGCAGGCTTCGCGTCGATTTCACGATCGACGCTCAGAGCCTGTCCTGAGTACTCGAAGGGATGACGGCTATTATTTGTCGCCGTCCTCAGGATGACGAGACTATAAGCGGTACGAAACTAAACCCCTGAAATTCTTCTTTATAAAAATCATCCTTCCCTTTTTTTTCCATATACCAGATGCTATGAAGAACCGGTATCACCATTTTTCCTCCGACTTTCAGCTGTTCTTTCAGTTCATTTGGAACGCATTCTGTCGAAGCCGAAACCAGAATCCTGTCATATGGCGCTTCCTCCGGAAATCCCGCGCTTCCATCCGCGCAAATGAATTTGGCAATTCCATCTTTCACATAGTTGAATTTATCAGCGTTATTTTTTCCAAAATCACACAAACCCTGATTTCTTTCGATTGCTATCACTTTTCCCTTTTTTCCTACGACATATGACAGGAGAGCCGATGTCCATCCCGAACCGCTTCCAACATCAAGAACCTTTTGATCCCGTGCCAGATCGAGAAGCTCAAACATCATCGCAACCGTCATCGGCTGAGAAATTGTCTGTCCATATCCGATCGGCAAAGCAATATCTGCTTCAGCTTCGAATTCCAATTCTTCCGGCAGAAACTCTATCCTGCTAATCTCGGAAAACGCATCAACAATAAGATCGGTCTTCAGATATCCTTTTTTGATCAGATCATTTACAAGCTTACTCATAATAAAAATTCAAAAATTAAATCTCAAAATGCAAAATTAAGGTACTCGCTACGCTCGTAATTTTTTTATATTCCATACAAAATAGTTCATCGCGAAGCGGCACTAAAATTTTAATTTTTGATTTTTAAATTTTGATTTTTTAAAGTCCCATCACTTGCACAATCACATCTCTTTTTCTTGCTCCGTCCATTTCTGTGAGAAATATATTCTGCTTTCCGCTCAACATCACATGGCCCTTCTCAATCGGCAATGTTATACTCACGCTTCCTGCCAAGATGGCTTTGCAGTGGGAATGCCCATTACTTCTTCCATCCGATGTGGTCTTCTTGTTAAGCTCGAACAAATCATGCGAATACCGGTCAGAAACGGGAGCCAGGCGATAAAGAATAGTCATAAAGTCCTGAACAAGCATCGGCTCATTATGATTTACAACAATGCTGGCTGTGGTATGCGGAGAATAAACCAGCACCTGCCCTTCGCGAATACCCGAAGCGGAAACTACTTCCCCTACTTTTTCCGTAATATCTATAAATTCAATCTGCGTTGTGCTTCTTACTTCGATTTTTTGTTTGTAAATTTTCATGGTTTTTGCCCAGCAAATCTCCAAATTAACTACAAATATACAAATTGGGAGAAATTTATTGTTCAGCTATTTGTAGATTTGCCTACCTGCCGGTAGGCAGGTAAAAGATTTGTAGATTCGTTGGGATATATTTATTTGAATACACCGGCAACTGTGCTTACCACTCGCCTGTCCAGCGCTTCTGGTATAATTCTACCACTTGTCGGTTTTTTTATCAATCGAGAAATGGCAAGAGCGGCCGCTATTTTATGCGAGTCTTTTATTTCTCTCGTGCCATTATCTAGCGCTCCGCGGAATATGCCCGGGAAAACCAGGACATTATTGAGCTGATTGGGAAAATCAGAACGTCCGGTAGCGACTATTCTTGCTCCCCCGGCTTTGGCGCGATCTGGCATAATTTCCGGGATAGGATTGGCCATAGCGAAAACTATGGCGTCTTTATTCATTTGGCGGACATCCTCTTCGGTGAGAATATTAGGCGCTGAGACTCCAATGAATACGTCGGAATTTTTCAAAGCATCCCTGACTCCGCCTTTTTTATTTTCTTTGTTAGTAACTTTGGCAATTTCTTTTTTGGCCAAGTTCAAATTGTCGCGATTGCGATATATAATCCCCTGGCTGTCGATCATGATGATATTTTCCGCCCCGTATTTCAAGAGTAATTTTGTTATCGCCATCCCGGCCGCGCCAGCTCCTGAAATTACAATTTTTATATTTTTTATATTTTTTTTGACGACTTTGAGCGCGTTTATGAGTCCGGCAAGAACCACGACCGCCGTTCCATGCTGATCATCATGAAAAACCGGAATATCCAGCTCCTTTTTCAGCCTTTCTTCGATTTCGAAGCATCTCGGAGCACAGATATCTTCGAGATTTATTCCGCCAAAAGTCGGCGCTAAGTATTTCACCGTTTTTATTATTTCCTCGGTGTCTTGCGTCGCAAGGACAATCGGTATGGCATCGACTCCGCCAAGTTCTTTCAGCAGAAGGCATTTTCCTTCCATGACCGGCAAAGCCGCTTCCGGGCCGATATTGCCCAGTCCCAAAACCGCGCTTCCGTCAGAAATGACAGCGATGGTATTTTTGCGGATAGTGTAAACTTTCGAAAGTTTCCTGTCTTTGGCAATCGCGCGCGAAACTTCCGCCACTCCCGGCGTATACAAAACAGGCAAGGTTTTTTTGGTTAGTTTCACCTTACTTTTAACTTCTATCTTACCGCCGAGTTTTTTGGAAAGTTGAATAGATGGATGCTCTATCGACATAATTTTTGTCCGTCATCCTGGAGGACGGCGACCAGCCGGACGAAGGATCTTTTAAAATTTATTTTTAGTTATGTTATATAAATTAAACTTGTAACAACTTATTACAGATCCTTCGTCCAGACTTGAGTCTGGACTCAGGATGACGATTATCTTATGGGTCGAGCTCAGGATGACGCTATGCGTCATTTTAATTTCACAAATTTATACGCTCCATTGGCTGCGATTGCCCCTTCCGCGGCCGCAATCAGCACTTGGCGGAATTTGTTTGATCCGGTCGTAATGTCGCCGGCAGCATATACTCCAGGAATATTCGTACTCATGTCTTCTTTGACTTTTATATAATCCTGCTCATCAGTTTCTATACCTAATTTTCTAGCTAGCTCGACGCCTGGTTCCGTGCCTACTTCGATGAACACTCCGTCAACATCCAGATATGTCTTATCATTATATGGCTTGTCCAAAATTATTTTTTCTACTTTCTCATTGCCCTTGATTTCTAAAACATTATTATTATCAATTATTTCTATCTTTTTTTCATTTTTTATCTTATCCATTAGCACTGGCTCAGCCGAAAGTTTTTCTTCCTTGTGGATCAGATGAATTTTTTTGGCAAAATCGCAAAGTTCCAGCGCCACGACTGCCGCGCTATTTCCTCCTCCCGCAACAACTACGGTCTTGTCTCGGAAAAACATAGCATCGCAAGTGGCGCAATAAGAAACTCCTTTGCCGATAAATTCCTTTTCACCCGGAATATTCATTTTCCGGTATTTTGCTCCCATAGCCAAAATTAGGCTCTTGGCTCCATACTTAGCCCGCGGACTTTCAATTTCAAAAAGATTATCTTCCGTCTTTTTTATTGAGATGACTGGTTCATGCTGGACTTTCACGCCATAATTTTCCACATGCATTGTCATCCTATCAATCAGCTCCTTTCCAGCCACAGAAATGTCTCCCGGCCAGTTTTCGATCTCATAAATTTCATTCATCTGCCCTCCCTGTTCCACACCGAAAACAAGGTGCTCCAACTTATACCTTGAAGCGTATATAGAAGCAGAAAGGCCCGCTGGTCCGGCCCCTATGATTATCAAATCGTATAATTTGTTCACGATTCCAATACTCGTCATCCTGGAGGACGGCGACCAGCCGGACGAAGGATCTGCCTTAAATTATCACTGACTATTTTTCCTATAAAGTATAAAGCCAGAATCAATCCATAGAAGATCCTTCGCTTCGACTTGGGTCGAAGCTCAGGATGACGGAGTTTAAAAAAATTTTAAATTTTATCCAGTTCTTCTTTCAGACTCTCTTTGCTCTGCACTCCCATAAATTCTTTGATTACTTTTCCTTCTTTATAAATCTTGATGCTCGGAATAGACATTATCCCAAATTTTTCAGCGGTGGCCGGATTTTCATCCACATTCATCTTGCCAATCTTGATTTTGCTTTCCATTTCCTTGGCCAATTCCTCAATTATCGGCCCCATCATCTGGCATGGACCGCACCAGGGAGCCCAAAAATCGACCAGCACCGTTTTCGCGCTTTTCAAAACCTCCTGTTCAAAGTTAGCATCTGTAAAAATTTGTTCCATGTTTTTTAAGTACGTCATCCTGAGAGTCGATCGTGAAATCGACGCGAAGGATCTTCTAAAAAATTACCTGAGATTATGTTATATAAATAAAACCAGCGATACTTTATTGTAGATCCCTGCCTGCCGTCAGGCAGGCTTCGTCCCGACTCGGGTCGGAACTCAGGATGACGGACCGGATAAAAACTATTTCGCATTATTTATACAATCAAATTCGTATATTCGTACAAATTCGTAATTCGTAGAGACTAACCGCCGAAACGCCTTTGTCTCCTCGCATATTCCTCCAGCGCTTCTTCGTATTTTTCATCGGTAAAATCAGGAAAAAGCTCCGGAGAAAAGTAATATTGCGAATCGGCCAGATCCCACATCATAAAGCCAGTGGAGTTGTGAGGTTCTCCGCCAGTGCGAACCAGAAAATCAACCAGGGGCATATCTTTTGTCATCAGGTTTTCCTTTATGATTTCCGAAGTAATTTTCACGCCCTCGCCATACTTATCGTGGATTTTTTGGATAGTTTCAATCATTTCGTCATTGCCGGAATAAGCCAAAAGAAAGTTAAGCATTCTTTTTTTGTAGTGCCTGGTTTTTTCCATAGCTTCATAGATTATGCTTTTCAGGGATTCCGGAAACTGCTCTTCCCATCTTCCAATCACGTTCACCTGGACCTCATTTTCATGGATTTCTTCCCCGTCAAGAAGCCTCTTGAAATAGCGCTTATAAATTTCAAGCAGCTCCTTTTTTTCTTCAAGCGGCCTTTTCGTGAGATTATCAAGAGACGACCCCCAAATGGTCAGACATTTGATGCCTTTTTTGAGAGAGTGTTTGATGAGCGCCTCGAAATTCTTGGCTCCGACTTCATGACCTTCCCAGGGCTTCATGCCTTTGCCTCTCGCCCACCTGCGGTTACCATCGGGAATTATAGCCACGTGATTTGGAATATTATCTTTTTCTTGACTCATAATAAAATTAAGAAGGATTTAAACCTCAATTATGTTATATGCTAAATGTTATATGTTTTATAAATTAAGGATGATTTATAAATATCAGGCTTAAATGCCTTAAGCCTTTTTATTTTAACATTTTTGAGGCCGATTGCAACAAGCTTTTCAGCTAAATTATCAACATATGAATCCTGGTCATACCCGAGACATATTATATCCGGCTCAACTTTCTTGATAATAGCGTACTTATCTCCAAGGCTTCCAAGAACCACCCTGTCAGCCAGCTTTGATTTTTTTATATTCTCCAGTCTAACTTTTTCTTTGTTTCTTGGCAACTTGCCTTTGACGGTTTCGACAGTTTTATCCCTGGCCACCACCACGACCAAAAAACCGCCATGGCTTTTAGCCTGGCGCAAAAAATTTTCATGGCCTTTATGAAAAATATCGAAAGTGCCGAAAACAAGAACGACACATCCTCTTCTCCCTCTGGAAGAAGCCTGCCTGCCGGCGAGGCAGGATGGCCGAAGGCCGGATGAGGGTTTTTTAAAATTATTCATCACTATATTTCCCTCTTTACCATATACTGAACAATTCCTTCAAAAAAAACTTTAGCCTCTTCATTTTTGAAATCGATATTACTAAGAGCTTCCAGCGCTTCTGCAACCATCTTTTCGGAAAGGTTTTGGGAATATTCTAAAGCTCCACTTTCTTTGATGACACTGCGAAACTTATCAAGTTCAGCCTCGCTCAAGTCTTTTTTGCCTAAATATTTTTTGATCAAGTTCTTCTGGTCTTTGTTCCCGATTTCCAGCGCTTTCACGACCAAAAGAGTCTGCTTGCCTTCAATCACGTCTGATCCGACCGGCTTTCCAATCTTTTTTTCATTTCCAAAAATACCAATGATATCATCTCTGATCTGGAAAGCAATCCCCAGGGGCAAAGAGTAATCGGAAAATTTCTTCAAGTTTTCTTCATCGCCTCCCGCCAGCATACATCCCAGATGCATCGGTCCTTCAAAAGTATATCGAGCTGTCTTTCCTTCATACATTTTGAGAACTTCTTCTTCTGTCGCTCGGCCGGAATATTCCATGATAACGTCAAGCATTTCGCCGGGAATAGTAACAAAAACGATATCCTGAAGCTTGCGAAGCGCACGGACAATCTCATCGCTTCCAAATTTTCCGTTGAAAATAATATCGCAGGCCATAGCCGCCGTCATATCGCCCGCAATCATCGCCATGGAGTTTCCAAAATGGTTGATGTCTTTGGCCACGTCATATTTCCTGGCAACTGCCTTGAATTTTTCGTGCATTGTTTCCACGCCGTGGCGCGTAGCATCACGATCAATTACATCATCATGAATAAGGAGAAAGGAATGCAAAAGCTCCACTGACATGGAAGCTTCGATAATTTTTTCTTCTTCTTTTCCTCCGCAGGCCAAGTAGGCGTAATAAAGAACGGCTGGCCGGATCCTTTTTCCTCCAGCCATTGTATAATCTTTTATCATCCGCACAGCTTCCTCGGCCGTGATGTCAATTTCTCCGGCCTGCTTTATTTTTCCATCAAAATATTTCTCAAGCGTAAGATCGATTTTTTCCTTATATTTTTTCAGCATTTCTATCGCTTCCATTTTTTATTTATAAATTAATTATTTTTCTCGTACCGCGTATGGGATTCGAACCCATGATTTCCAGGATGAGAACCTGGCGTCCTAACCGGGCTAGACGAACGCGGCGTATGCAAATGCTAACATCCTCTATCTCAATTTAACAGCTAATCAACGTTTTATCAAGCCATCTCTTTTATGTCAAAACTATCCTCAGGGGGGTTTTACTGCTGGGAAATACCTGCTATAATGATGGTAACGAAAACTATGTCCAAAAAAAAGAATGACAAGAAAATCATAATTCTTGAACCTGCTTTTCAAGATATTTTAGTTTGCCGTAACCCCAAAAAACGTCCCAACATGGAGATTTTTTTGGCTGAACCGGAAAATATTTTCCAGGAAAACCTTGGAAAAATTGCCGGCATCTTCGAAATTATCGATGAATCCGAAGATTCTTCATATATAGTAAACTACCTTATTTCTGTAATAAAAAAGGAATATTTTTCTCGTCCCAAAAGAGGCGCCGTTGAAAGCCTTGAGGCCGCTCTTCATAAAACTAACCTGGCTCTTTCTAAGCTGGCATCGCACGGAAATGTAAGTTGGATCGGACATCTCAATGCCGTCATAACTGTCATTGAAAAAAATAATCTGCATATATCTCAGACCGGGACAGCCTGCGCCCTTCTGCTTCGATCAAACATGCTGACCAATCTGAGTGAGGGAGGCGAAGAAATGACTGAATCCAATCCCCTGAAAACCTTTCAGGATGTTTTGTCAGGAAGGATGGAAGACAACGATAAGATAATACTTGCAACCGATAGCATTTTTGAAATATTTTCTTTGGAAGAAATAAAAAAAAGCGCCCTTAAGTTTTCCAAACCGGATTTTATACAGTTCCTAAATACGGCTTTGATCAATGAGCTTGAGCGGGCATCCATTCTTGTTGTTGATATTTCAGAAAAGGAAGAAGAAGAAACGCCCGTTCCTCAAAAAAGCACCGAAGTCAACGCTTTCAGTCAGACATCCTTTAAGAAAATGGACCGCGCGGAAAATTTTGAGAAAAAACAGGAGGAAAAAAGGGAAATAATCGAAGAAATAAAGGAGGAGTTCAAAAAGACCCAAGATGGTTTCGTTGATGAAAAAACCGGACATATCTATATCAAAGACAAGAATGCAACTTATAAGGGGAGCTATTCAAATTCAGAATACATTTCTTCCTCCAGGGATAAAGTTATACGTGCCGGCAGCGGCATAGTTTCGGCGGCCAAAGATGGCTTCCGCTCCATACTCAATAAGCTTAAAACCAAGCCGGCAACATATTCAGAAAAAATTACCGAAATAAACGAAGAGGGCAGACTGGACAGCTCGCCGATAGTCTTGAAGGAAGAAGTTTCCAAGGAAACTTTCTCATTCAAAAAAAATATTCTTCCCGCCTTATCGGCATTCGGGCATCTTTTGAAAAAATACAGTTTGTCCATAAAAGATATATTCCTCTATGAATTGTTATTTCCGGCTGGAAAAATGGCAAAGAGCGCTTATGCGTTTATTTTGGAAAATATAAAATCGATAAGAAAACCTGTCGCCCCTCCCGCTGAGCCTAGTTATCCTGACAATCAGCCGGCCTATCAAAGCCGTCAAGCCCTTTGGGAAGAAAAAACATCCTATCTTGAGAAACCGCCTTCTTCCGGCATCTCCATATCCATAAAACCATTCTTGCCCAGCTTTTCAAGACTAAAAAAAATAATTTTAGGATTATCGAACACACAAAGAATTTACGCCATTATCATTTTTGCTGCCATCGTTATTGTTCCTTATTTTATAGTCCGTTATGAAAAAAAATCCGTCACGGAAAATATTCCGCCAGTCCAGGAACCCGTGCAAAATGCCGTCTTGCCGCTCGAACAAGATTCCAATGTCATTCGTATTGAAAATTTAAACAGCGTATATAAAGGCAAGGACATTTTATCTCAGGTCAATATCAATGGTAAAAATTTTGCCGTAAATTCAAACGAGATAATATCAACCGAAGACAATAAAAGCTACCCTATTCCCAGCGAGTTTATAAATGCAAATTTAGTGGCGCAATTGGATGATCTCAATTTTATTTTCCTGATTAAAGATAAAAAAATAATTTCTTTCAGCGCCGCGGCTTTGAAATTTCAGGATAATAAAATTTCTATCCCGGAAAACACCATCGTTGTTTCAGCCAGATCTTATCTGACCTATCTATATGTTCTTGACGGCAAAAACAACCAGATTTACCGCTATCCGCGGGCAGAAGGCGGATTCGGTGAAAAGACGAATTGGCTGAAAGACAATGCTGACTTTGCAAACGCAAAAGACATGGCAGTAAATGACAATATCTATGTCACGGATGGGAAACAGATTTCAAAATTTTTCCGCGGAAAAAAGGAAGTTTACTCAATTGAAAAATCTGCAACAGCTATCATTCCTGACAAGCTTTACACCAAATCAACAAGCGAAAATCTCTATGTCTTGGACAAAACTAATTCAAGGATTGTAAAACTTGATAAAGACGGAAAAATATTGGCGCAGTATTATAACAGCGAGATTGGAAATACAGTCAGCTTTGCAGTGGATGAAGAAGCTAATATAATTTATTTTTCAGATAAAAATAGCGTGAAGAGTTTTAGTACACAATAAGAATTTTTTTTGCTTTTAGAATTTCTAATTCACCTAATTTCTAATTCACCTAATAAAATTCTCTAATTCAAAAAGACCAAATAAAATTTCAAATTAGAAAATTTTTTTACTTTGTTCAGTAATTTTCGCTTTTTTTATAATAGTCATAAAAATCATATTCAATTCATGCGCTTCTTTCCAAAGAATGCGCGCTTCTTCAGCAAATTCGGGACAAGCTCTTGAAGCCATACGCAAAAAATGCTTTGATTCCTTAGCTTCCTTGTTAGCAATGCACATCTTATGGATAAAGTCCTTGTTGCTTTCCGCACAGTCCGCTTCACAATAATTTGATCCAACTGCCGTTCCAGCCCCTACTAATTGAGGAATAATTCTTTTTGTAATGTCATCTTTCGGTAACTTTCTACATAACTTGATAATTTCTTCGCCAAATTTCGCCGTTCTTTCTTCCAAATCATATTTCTTGTTTGGCATTTGGCTATTCGACATTTTATTAGATGAATTAGATGATTAGATATTAGGTGAATTACTTCTAAGCTTCGTTCTTTCCATAATCTCCCGATTCACGATATCCTTGTCCCGGCCGTATTTCAAGCGAGAAAGTTCTTTGAGCGCATTGGCAATTTCCTGATCGCCTTTTGTCGGAGGATAGAAAGAAATATTAAAAGGTTTTGAGAGCAAATTATTGATGAGTATTTTGGCAAAACCTTTGAAATTATCGACATTAATGAGATCCTGCTTGGAAAAAACCGGAGCAAATTGCTTTTCCATAAATTCAGCGTCTTCGGCTCCGACTCGGAGAACCACCATGGAACCGACATTTCCAAACACGGCTTTTGAAATTTCCTCCTTGAGCTGGGCAATAAACTGATGGGCGATTATTAGGCATAATTTATATTTCCTTGCCTCGGAAAGAATCTGAGCAATTGAGTTTGTTGTTACATTTTGAAACTCATCCATATAGAGATAAAAATCAGTCCTTTGCTCTTCCGGCGTATCCACCCGCGCCATCGCATTCATAAGTATTTTTCCGACCACCACCATGCCAAGAAGCCGGGCGTTTATTTCCCCGATTCTTCCCTTGGAAAGATTGATGAGAAGAATTTTTTTATTGTCCATTATTTCGCGGAAATTGATGGTGCTTTTCTGCTGAGCAATTATCGGCCTCATCATGTCGTTCGATATGAAAGTCGTCAGTTTGGAAGTAATATATGGAACCATGTTCGCTAGTGCCGCTTCTCCCCCGGCCTTTTCCGCCTCTTTAGTCCAAAAATCAACCACGGTCGGATTTTTGCATCTTGAAATCTTCATCGCTCTAAACTCTTCATCGGCCAAAACTTTTGGGATTTCCATAAGGGTGTTTCCCGAATCAGGATCTTCCATAATAAGAAGCATGGCATTCCGCATATACTGTTCGAACATCGGACCGCCTGTCGCTTTCAAATCATAAAGCTGGTCAAAAATCCCAATCAGCTCGTTTATGACAAAGGTCTTTTGTTCCGGACGTGCCGGATCATATTCCATCATATTGAGTCCGAAAGGCCTTTCAATATCAGACGGATCAAATATAACAACATCCTCCGCTCTTTCTTTCGGAATAGATGCCAGAATGTCTTCAATCGCATCGCCATGGGGATCAATAAAGCAAAATCCATTGCCTTTTTTGGCGTCTTGCTTGGCCATCTCCTGCAAAAAATTAGATTTTCCGGTTCCGGTCTGCCCGATTGCATAAAGATGTCTTCGGCGGTCTTTTTCTGCGATTCTTATCGGCGTCTTAGCTCCCCTATATTCGTTATATCCCAGAATTATTCCTTCCGATGGTATATCTAACGGTGGCGGAGCCGCGTTGGATTTGAGCCATTTTATTTTCGGCGTTTCTGTGGTAGATATCGGCAGGTGGAAAATGGAAGAAATTTCTTCATTATTGAGAATAATTGAATCTTCCTGGCGGAAATTCCGGAAAATATAATCATAAGCGACATCTTTTTTCTTGACCCTTTTTTTGACCTGGAAGCAATTGATGTTTCCATTTTCATATTGGGAAAAAGAATTTTCCAGCTGGCCTAAAATTTCTTTCGCCCTTTCTTCGGTTTCGGCTGAAGCCACAAGCCTGATGTTTACGTGAAACCCGGTTTTTGAAGATTTATTTTCTATGCTTTTCACCAGCTCCTGCTCTTCAGGAGTGAGTTGGACCGGTTTGGGATCAGAAAAAGGCGTCGGATTGTCTTTTTTTGGTGGTCCAGTCATGGCGTGTATTGTATCACCAAATCCCTTTCCGACTGTGGCTAGCACCGATCTGTCCGCATCTCTTAATCTTTTTCCCTGCTGCATTCTTTGGGCAACTTTTTTTCCTTTGGCTCTCCAATATGTTCCGGCTGGACGCATGACCAGCTGGATTGCTGCTCCTTCTTTCTCTGTTTTCAGCCGGCTAAGCGCATTGGTAACGGCATTGAGCGGATCAACTTCCAGGTTTTCATATGTCTTAACGGGCAGAGTAAATTTATTTTTCAATTTTAGGATTGATGATTCCGTAAAACTTCCCGGAAAGAAGATAGTATAATCTTCCACTTTTTCAAGGACTGCGTTGGGAAAATAACTGTGCACTTGCTTTTCAATCGATTCCCTGAACTTTTTTGGAATCGAAATGAAAAAAACAATTTCATCCGAATCGGAAGAATTGGCCATCTCAAAACTCACGCAGGGAGTGCCCCAGAGAATCTTTTGCAATACGCTTTTCGCATCTTTCATAGAAGAAATGGCTGTGAGCAACTGTTCCATCGCTCCGATTTCCTCCTTCCAGATTTCTCCCTGTTTCCTGTTGTCCTGATTTTCCGGCTTTTCTTTCTTGGAAACCCGGATGATTTCCAGATCCATGTTCATTGATTGGTTGATTTCACTCCTGAAGCCAAAGAAACTGCCGACAACTAAAAAGGCTCCGGTAGCCAGCGCAAAAGTGCCGGATATCCAGGACAGGATTATTAAAACTGAATTTAGATCGATATTTTGCATAAATCAAAAATTAAAAATCAAATATCAAAATGACAATGTAAAATTAAAAAATATATAAATCATTTTACATTTTTATTTGTCATTTTTCATTTTGAGATTTTCATTTTACATTTCTCTGATTAGTCCTTTTTTTACCAAGAAATCATGAAGTTCGGAAGAGAGAAGCTTGTCATGAAATTCGTCGAGAATATAGTTATCTTCCATATGCCTAGCCACTTTCACCGCATGCACTAAACCTTTGGTTTCTGCGAGACTAACGAGATTATTAACCTTACTCTCGGCATCCTTTTCTTTCATTGCCATATCCGCGTCTTGCGACACGTCTTTTTCAGTTGAAAGAGTTGGCGCGGTCGCTTGAGACAAAATTTTGGCATATGTTTCCTCCCTTTCTACCTGGCCTTCTTTTCTTTCAAAGCTCCCTTCTGCCCTTGGCGTCTCCTCAATTCCAGTTTCTTTCTCGGTTTTAGGCGCATTATCCTCAGGTTTTTCCAGCGCAGAACTTTCATTTCCGCCTGAAAATTTTTCCTTAAGATTAAGCTCCCCCTCTTCAATTGGTTCCAAATTGTTCGGCATACACTATTTATAAACCAATAAGCCAAGCAACCCCTCTAATTTGCCAAACTAATGGTTACTTAATAAATATCAACCTAACTGGTCTTTTTCATCTCCTCCTTAAAATTGCCTATAATTTCAGATATCATCTTATCATAATCAACGATTTTTTCCTTTAGAAACGCGTCTACTTCTTCAGGCGTAGCATTGGCATCTATCATTTTAGAATAAGCCTCCTGGTCAGCCTCTGACAGCTTTTCCATCGTCTCTAAAAATATCCTCTTGAGCACTACTTCCATCATTTTCGTAAGCAATGCGTCTTTCTTTTCCTGAGGCAGATCTGTTAGCCCCAGTTCGTCGATAATTGTTTGTTGAATTTGTTGATTCTGGTTGTCCATTTTTTTATAATAATTATTTTTTAACAAAGTATTTTTTTAATTAATATCTCCTATGCGGAATTCGGAAATTCGTGAATCTGCCATTATGACTGTGGTGATAATCGGCCAATCGGGTTGTCCAATGAATTATTGGTTCATAGAGGCGAGGGCGGATATATCGAGCATAACCAGGATTTTCCTGAATAATATAATTGTAATAAACAGCTACTGGGCTATTTTTTTGTTTCAATACTTCCTGGGCTGGCTGGTTTTGAATCTTATTCCACTCTTCTACATTCCCGCCTGCAATTTCCTGCCGGACAGCCTTTACCGTTTCCACTTTTTCCTGAAGAAGATTCTGATCTTTAAGTTCTGCGACAGAAGCCGGACTCCTTGGAACATTTTCCTGAGATGGACTGGCTGTTTTTCCTGAACCAAATTTTTCTGCATACTCTCTCTGCAAAGCCCCTATTCTCGCATTATTAGCTTCGATCTGATTTTGCAACACATCTCTTGAAGATATTCTTCCATTCATAGAATCCCTAAGGCTTGATCCAGAACGAATTTGCCCGGGATAATCTTTCCCGAGAGCAAGACTTTGTTTGTCATATTCTATTTGAGCATTCAATCTATCTAGCTTTTGCTGAAGCTCGGCATTATTGGCAACCAGGGAATTATTCTCCATCTCAATATTCCTGATTTCCTCAAGCTGATTCTGACTTATTTTCGGAGACGAAGGCACTTTTTCTTCGGGAGCTTGCACAGCCTCCGCTTTTTCAACATGTCCTGCTCTCGGCCTGGAAGCATGTTTAGCGGTTTTCTGTTCATGAATTTGTCCTTTTGGAGCAGACTGATGGCTATCCTGGAAATTAACTATATGCTTGCCGTCGGGACTCAGAACCAGCTTTGCTCCAGGATGGGCAAGATCAAGTTTATTGGCCGGAATTCCGTGTTCTTTCGCGTATTGCAAAACCATACGATGAGCTTCTCCCGGATCTACTCCGTTTTTAATCATTGTGTGTTCGATACTGCTCCCTTTTTTAATTTCAAACATCCTATTTTTAAACCCATCATTAGAAACTTCCGCAACTGGTTTAATATGCCCATATGTTTTTTCCATTCCCTGATTGGAAACTTTGCCGACTGGCTCGATATGCTGATCCGGCATCTTGCCTTTTGTCAAATTATTGCCTCTGACATCTTGCTCAAATTGAGTCATACCGCTTCCAGGTCGTCCCGCTCCTTTTACTAGCTTGCTTTCTCGTACATCTTTTTCAAACTGCGTCATTCCTTTATCAGAAGTTCCGGCTGAAGGCCTCAAGTCTTTATCAGCATGGAATGTATCATTGGGGAAGTTTGGATTGTTAGGAACACCACTGCCTGGAGGCATGTGCCCGACAACATCTGCTCCATGACTAGGAACGACTCCTTCGCCAAATTCAGAACCAAAACTGGAAATTCCCGCAGCAGGCATTCCCGCTGCATACGCCTCGCTTCCGAAAACACCCTTCGCATATTCTGCCGCGCTATGTATTTTTTCTCCGGCAATCTGTTTGGCATGACCCAAGAATTGCCCCAGTTCTCCAAACTTTTCAGCAAAAAGATCTGCATTTTTTTGTCCGACTATATTTACCCAGGCTGTTTTTGCATACTCCGATCCAGCTATCCCCCTGACAAGTTCTGCCGCTTTCCCGGAACCGATAAAAGCAGCCACTGAAGCACTGAATAATTTTCTTTTCAAGGCTCCTTTTCTTTCTCTTTGGAGATCTTTTTGGAAACCGCCCACTTCTTTTTGCATCATCTGTATCAAAGCTTCGCACTTTTGCTCTTGTCCCTCGATCCCTTCAATATTTTTCATCATACCTTCTCTTTCTCCCTTAAGCCGTTTTTCTTCTTTTCCCCTATAGCTGGATTCGAGCGCACCATGAATTCCAACTCCGGCAGCAGCTCCTCCCACCATTCTCATACCGCCCATTACAAGGCCCAATCCAGATACGCCTGCAAGCACGCTTGCTCCCATTTTATATTTCCAATTAACCTTTCTATACCAATTCACAAATTTCCCACTTTTTTCAGCAATCCAACCCGGCGCTTTTCCAAACTTTTCTTCCCAAATCCTGGCTCTGGCATTATTATGGGCATCGTAAAGGTTAGCTTTTTCGTCTTGGTTATAAAATTTGGCTATTTTTTCAGCTTCCTTCTGGAATTCATCTGGAGAAAGATTTTTACTTTTCAACTCTTCGATATCAAATTGCAGTCGGTTATTTACGCAAGCTTCATATTCTTTGAATAAATCACTATTTTCCGGAAGATCTTTTGAATGCGAGATAATTTTTAATGACTTCCTTAACCTAGACAATATGTTAGTTGACTCATAGTTCTTTTTGGCAAAATTCATCCTTGAAGATGTAACCGCACTGTCAAGCTCAAGACGCCTTTTTTCTTTTTCTTCGGAAGAATATTTTTCAGATTCTTTCTTATCGATTCCTTCCATTTCCTCAAAATACTTACTGGCAGGAGAATATAAAGAAGCATCTTTTTCTGTGCTGGGCATCGATTTTTCATTGCCTCGTTTTTCGCTAGCAACCGTTGGGTCAACTGGGGAACCTGTCTTAGCCTTCGAGGTCAAATCACTCCCGTTTTCAACAGTTTGTTCGCTATTATTCTTCAAAAAGACCTCCATCCTATCGCCCTGAAGTTCGTCCTCTGTTTTTATGTCATGTTCTCTGTCGAGATAAGACTCCATAAGATCGCCCTGTTTTTCGTCTTTGTCCTTTTTTTCTCCGCCCTTATTTTTGGGAATAAAATTTGCTTCCTCCATTTTTTTATTTTAAAAAATTTTTATAATTCTCCTTGATGGCTAAATTATACACCAAAAACATCTTTATCGCCAAAAAGAACTGTGCATAATTTTCGAGTGTCCGCTTAGTAACTGTGGTATAATAACTTATATGCCCAAAACCAACCTAACAAAAATAAAATGACCAAATCAAAAAAATACTTTTTGCTTTTCCTGATTGTTGCGCTGGGATTCTTCTTGCGCGCCTATAATATTGAAAATGCTCCGCCGGGAGTCTATCCGGATGAAGCCGTAAATGGCATGGACGCGCTGAATGCTCTTCATTATGGCAACTGGCAGTGGTTTTATGAAGCCAACAACGGCCGCGAAGGATTGTTCATGAATATGATTGCGGTTTGTTTCAAGCTGATTGGCGTAACAGTCCTGGCTCTCAAGCTTCCTTCTATAATCTTCGGCACATTGACGATTCTTGGCACCTATCTTTTGGCTAAAGAGCTATACAAAAAAGACCGTTTTGCGCTGATGAGCGCATTTCTCGTTGCTACCGCCTTTTGGGCAATTAATTTTTCCCGAATTTCATTCCGAGCCAACATGCTCCCGGCCGTTTTGGTTTTTTCCTTCTATTTTTTGATGCGCGGAGTCAGAACCAAAAAATGGTGGGACTTTGCCGCAGGAGGCTTGATTTTCGGCCTCGGACTGCATACCTATATCGCTTTCCGCATCGCGCCGTTGATTCTAATAGTAATGCTCGTCACGCTCATGATTACCCGAGAAAGATTTCTGAGAGAATACTGGAAATTGATTTTTATATTTGTCGTCTTTACATGCATCACCGCCGCACCGATGCTTTTTACATTTTATCAACACCCGGAATACATCCAATCAAGAACCGGCAATGTTTCTGTGTTAAATCCTGAAGTCAACCAAGGACACCTAGTGAAGGCATTTCTGAAGAGTTTTTGGCTGAGTATTGCCAAATACAACATCTGGGGAGACCAAAACTGGAGGCACAATTATCCCCCTTATCCGCTTCTTGACCCGATAACCGGAATTGCTTTTATGTTCGGCTTCATTTATGCCATTGGACGGCTCTTTCATCTTTTGACCATAAGATTCATTAAAAAGGTGCGAAGCGAACGATTGGAAACCTACATGCTTCTGCTTTCCTGGTTTTTTGTCATGCTAGTTCCCGAGTTTATGACCGCTGAAGGCAATCCCCACGCTCTTCGCGCTATCGGCACGCTTCCCCCGGTTTTCATTTTGGCGACCCTATCTTTTGAATATTTTTTCCGGAAAGCCGAAAAACATTCCTATCTTTTCAAAAAAGTCACAACTTCTTTGATTGTTACTATGATCATTGTCATCGGCGTTTTCAATATCGTAAAATATCATTTTGTCTGGGCCAGGCAGCCGGAAGTCGCCCAGTCTTTTGACAAAAATATCATGGAAATGTCTAACTATATAAAATCCCAGCCAAAAGAAAAAGAGTTTTATGTAATAATCGAATCGATGCAAAGGATTCCGCTTCAAGTTTTCAATTGGGAAGCGCCTAATATTTCCTATTTTTACCCGGGAGAAGTTGACCAGATTAGTCCACGAAGCAAGAATTTCGAAATCATTATGATTGATCAGAGCGACGAAATAATTGAAAATCTCGAAACTAGATTCCCGAATTTAAAATTTTCGGAAATTAAAGATAATAAGGGATTAGGCTATTATATTTTTAAATAACAAATTTAATGCAAAATGCAAATCTCAAAATGTAAAATGACAAATCAAAATGTAAAATGAATTGAATAATTTTTAATTTTACATTGTCATTTTTATTTTTGATTTTTAAATTTTTATTTTTTATGCAACATTTCCTCAAAAAAAACTATCGGGTGATACTTACTCTTATCCTCTGCTTCATGGCAGTCGTATCAGTCATCAATGCCTGGTGGGACAGCGCCATATTTGATGAAACCGCCCATATTCCGGCCGGCTACACTTATATGCGCTATCTTGATATGCGGCTTAACCCGGAACATCCCCCGCTTATAAAAGATCTGGCTGGAATTCCCCTGCTTTTTATGAATTTTAATTTTGACCGGACTGGAGATTTTTGGACAAAATCAGTCGACGGGCAATGGGACGCTGGAAGATCATTTTTGTGGCACATGGGAAATGATGCTGACAAAATTATTTTTTGGTCGAGAATTCCAATTATCCTCCTATCACTGCTTCTGGGATGGTTTATTTTCAAATGGGTCAAAGAAATTGCCGGGACTGTCGCCGGACTTTTTGCTCTCACGATTTATGCTTTTGATCCTAATTTCCTGGGACATAACCACTTTGTGACTACTGACATCGGCATCTGCGCTTTTATGACTTTTTCCTTTTATTATTTTTTGCGCTTCATAAAACATCCTTCCTGGAAGCACACGGTTATTTTTGGAATATTTTTGGGACTCGTCCAGCTGGCTAAATTCTCCTCTGTTTTGCTTTTCCCGGTTTACGGACTGGTTATGATAATTTATCCTTTAGTCATTTTGAAGACCGACAAAAGAGAGAGCGATCTGCTTTTTCGCGCAAGAAGCATCTGGCATTATCTGGAAAAGGGCTTGGTTGCGGGACTCATTTCAATCGTCGTAGTCTGGATGCTTTATGCTGTCAACACTTTCAATATGCCAACCTCAAAATTGGCCGACATTATCAACTATCAATTTAGCCCATCTAATGAGATGGCTTCGGTAAAAATAGTCAATAAGGTTCTTTTGACGCTGGATAGCAACAATGTCACTAAACCGCTAGCTGAATATTTCCTGGGCGTCGGAATGGTTTTTAAGCGCGTAGCCGGCGGAAACGGAGCCTATTTCATGGGTCAGGTTTCCTCAAAAGCCTTTCCGGCCTATTTCCCGACAGTTTTTCTCATAAAAGAGCCTCTGCCTAATTTATTATTCATGCTGTCAGCATTGGTTTTGGCAATCGCCGGATTTGTGAGATTTATTTCATCTGAAGCAAAAAACAAGTTTCAAAAATTCTGGGAAAAAATCGCCAAATACATCCGGGAAAATATCACGAGTGTCGCGCTTTCCATGTTTGTTTTCCTATATTCGTATATGAGCGTTACCGGAAACCTAAATATCGGCTTTAGGCATCTTTTCCCTATCTTGCCGTTTATTTTTATCCTTATTTCCAAGGTAATTTTCGACTTTTGGAGAAAATTGCATTCGCGCCAAAGCGAACTCATTTTTGGAATTATCCTTTCGGTCTTGGTTCTATTCCTCGTTTCCAATACCGTCACAGCCTATCCGGCCTATATGTCTTATTTCAACCAGACGGCTGGCGGATCAAAAAACGGCTACAAATATGTCACTGATTCCAACGCAGACTGGGGACAGGATCTGAAGAGATTGAAAGTTTGGATAAATGATTATAATAATGGTGCCCCGGTAGGAGATATATCAATGCCTTGGCGCAATACAGATCCCATGCAAAAAAACATTCTGTATAAAAATTTGGGACCTATCGACAAAATCCACCTTAATTATTTCGGTGGATCAGATATAAACTATTATTTTGGCGAGCAAGCCATCGACTGGTGGGATTCAAGAAGACCGCTCGAACCCGGATGGTACGCTATTTCCACAAACTATCTGATGGGCAGTCTTTATGACAAAGAAAAAAAGGACAATGAGTCCTATAGGTGGATCAGGAATATCAAGCCTGTTGCACAAGTGGGAACTTCGATATTTGTTTATTATGTGACAGAGGATGATCTAAAATTAATAGAAAAATAAAAATACCAAAAGAAAAAACCGTCATCCTGAGGACGGCGGCCAGCCGGACGAAGGATCTACTTTAAGTTATTAATAGCTATAAATTTTTTATATAAACAAAACAAGAAATAATTCATAGAAGATCCTTCGCTTCGACTTGAGTCGAAGCTCAGAGCCTGTCCTGAGTACTCGAAGGGATGACGGACAAAATTATTTTTTCTTCTTCTTATCAATCTTCTTCTCTTCTGCTGGCTTTTCAACATTTTCCTCTTCCTTGTTCACTTCTTCCTGCATCCCTTGTTTAAGCTTGTAATAAACTTTGTTTTCAGACCGAAGATCGATATATTCCAGATCCTGTCTTTTGTCGCCTATTTTTTCGCCAAGAACTATTCTTAGCATATCAATTTCTTTCTGAAGACTGATGTTCCCATTAAAAAATATCCTCCACCCTTCCTTAGTTGTTCCACGGATATCGGCTGAAACTCGGCTCGGTGTTTCGTATCCCTTTTCCATTTCGATATCAATCTCGCTTTTTATTTTTTCCCCGATTTTGGAAATATATTCCAAATAGTTAACCGTGAAAATAACTTCGCCGACATTCACAGCCTTATTGCTCAAGTCCCGGAGTATCGCAAGCCTGTTTTCACTGACCTCAGGAAGACTGTAGTCTAATTTGCTATAAGCCATTCCCCGCCAGTCGATCAAATAGCATTCCTCGTTTGAACAAGCGATTAAAGATGATTCTCTTTCTTTGATATTTATTAAGAGGGTGCTGGGAAATTTTTTTGTCATCTTGACGCTTTCAATTTTTATAAATTTCTTCTTGAGGCTGTTTTCCATAGAACTACTATTGATAAGGATGAGATTGTTTTTTTCGATCAGCATCAGATATTTTCCGCCTATTTCCAAATTAATAACATTCAGAATATTCTTCTCGTCAAGCTGGCTTAGTCCGGTTATTTTTATTTGGTTTACAGAAAGGAAACCCGCAAAAAAAAGCGAATAGATTATCGCCCCAATAAAAGAAAGCAAAGCTATCCAATAAAAAAACCTGCCCCAAGCCAGCCCCTGTTTCTTTTTTTCATGGATTGATATTATTTTTCTTTTTGTAGCCATATCTTATGAAAGACTTGCGCGTTTGACGAGAAATTATTCACAACTATCATTATTTGCAAGTTTTAACTTTAAGTAAACAAGCAAAAGGCTGATTTATTTTCGCATGATTCGCTTTAATAATTACGAGACAAGCGCGCAAGTCCTAAAACATTAAAAATCCAAAAGCAAATTCTCCAAAACCAGCCTGGCATTGGAGTTGGTACTGCGGATTGTTCCGATGCTTTTTTCAATGTTTTCTATCGCTTTCAGCATCCTACTTGGCGGAAGATCTATGTCCTTTTTGCCTCCAAGCATATTTTCCCTGAAATAAACCATCCACCAGCTCAGCTTTTCCAATAGCTCCGGAGAGTTTTTGCCTGCCTTTTCGGCAAAAATCATTTTGTCTGAAACATTGGAAGAAATCATTTTTTGCAGCTCTTTTTCAGCTTCTTGCCTTCTTAGAAGTTCTGTTTTATTTTCAAGAAATTTCATGGCAAGTCCTGGCCGGCCTAACGACCAAAATATTATTTCATCTCTGTTTTTCGAGTCTTGGAAAAATATTTTCGAAAGCTCCGCTTCAGAAACCAAACTAAATCTCTTTTGCATACATCTTGATCTGATTGTCGGCAAAATCCTGTTCAAATCGCGGACAATTAAAATCAAAACGATATTATCCGCCGGCTCTTCGAGCGTCTTCAAAAGTGAATTCTGCGAAGATTTATTCATCCTGTCGGCGCCGTCTATGATACCAACCTTACACTTTCCGAAATATGACGTAACGCTAAGCTGGTGCTGCAAATCCCTTATTTTTTCTATTTTTATTTCTTCTTCCTTAAAAATTCCTTTATTTTCCTTGATATCAGGCTTTATGATAATTATATCTGGATTGATTTCCTCATTGCTGCCAGTCAGCTTTTTTGCAAACTCAAGCGCCAGGCTGAATTTTCCGAGATTCTCCGGTCCCGAAAAGATATATGCATGAGCCACGGCATTTTTTTCAATGCTTTTATCCAGAAATTTTTGTATCTTATGGTGACCAACAATCATAAAATTAAAATTTAAAAATCAAAGATAAAAATGACAATGCAAAATTAAAAACTATTTAATGTATTTTTTTATTTTTATTTGTCATTTTGCATTTTGAGATTTACATTTTTCATTATTCCTTCAATATATTCCTCCAACTCCCTCTTGAACTTCTCCTTACTAAATACCTTCGCCTTATCAATAATCAACGCTTTGTCATATTCCTTTTCCTTCTCAATAAATCTCCTGACGCAGTCTGCAATCACTTCCGGAGTCTGCGCTTCAAAAAATTCACCGCTTATCCCTTCCTCAACTATCTCTTTTGCTCCGCCCTTTCGAATTGCCAGAACCGGCACTCCATGCATCATGGCTTCAGCCGGCGCTATTCCAAAATCATCCACCGCTGAAAAAATAAAAGCCCGCGCATTTGCATAATATTCGGATATTTTTTCATCCGAAAGCCAGCCAAGAAATTTGATATTTTCATTAGCCATGGCTTTTAATCTTTTTCCGTCCCTTCCTTCGCCAATGATAACTAGCGGCAATTCAAGCTTATTAAAAGCCTCGATAACACAATCTATTTTTTTATAAGTCGACAGACGAGAAACGATCAAGAAGAATTTTGAATTTTGAATTTTGAATTTTGAATTTGTTTCGGATTTCGGATTTCGGATTTCGGATTTTATTTCCACTGGCGGATAAATAACCTTACTTTCCCTCCTGTAATATTTCTCTATCCTCGCTTGCGTGTATTTTGAATTAGCAATCAGATAGTCCGGGCGATCAGAAGCTGATTTGTCCCAGATCCGAAGATAAGTGAGAAATGGACGGACTAGAAATTTAAGTTTTTCTTTTCTGTCTTCGGCCAAATATTTTTCGCTGTAATCCCATACAAAACGCATCGGACTATGGATATATGCAATATGAACGGTGTTTAGCTTTGTAACAATGCCTTTGCTCCAGGCGCCTGATGAAGAAATAATCAAATCATATTCCCGAAGATCAAAAGTTTCCGGAGCGACCGGAAAAAATGGCAAAAGCCAATGATATCTTTTTCTCAGAAACCTGGGGAATCTTTGGAGAAAGGAGGTGTGTATTTTTTTATTCTTGAATTTTCCCCGCATTTTTTCAGGATCATGCAGCAATGTATAAATCGGCGCGTCCGGAAACATTTCACACATCACTTCCAAAACCCTTTCTGCTCCACCGTATTGGATCAAAAAGTCATGAACAAGGGCGATTTTTAAGTCTTGACTTTTACTCATTGTTTTGCTATTATTACGCGACAGCAATAGGCTGGTTTGTTGTTCTTTTATGTCAACCCATAGGCACAGGGAGGTATCCATGGATGTCAGATTTTCAGATATTGAAGTAACTTTGCGTGAGGCATCTTTGGCAGATTTGGCGAAGTTAGATAATTTTTTTCCAACAGTCAACTTCAAAGAAATTAATCAAATTCGGTTTGAGGCATCAGGAGAACCTAAGAAAAATCTCGTGTTCGACTGTGTTATTTCAATCTCCCCTCTACTAACTATACAGTTTCATGAATTAATGGCATTTCTCTTATCGGAGAGTTAGCCTCGAAAAGATTTTGCATGAAAATCTTTCCTGTAACCACTAAATTTTAGCTCTATTCTTAGCAAAAAATTTAGTGGTTTTTTATTGTTTTTTAATGAAATTATTTGCAATTTCTTCCGCGCATTTTTCCCAACTAAACCTTTTTATATTCTCGTATCCTCTTTTTATTATATCATCTTTAGTTTTTTGATCGCTGATAAGCTTAAAAACAGTATCAGCTATGATTTCTGACTCATAAGGATCAGCATAAAAAACAGATTCACCGCCCACTTCCGGAAGTGAGGAAACATTAGACGTGACCACAGGAACTCCCAGACTCTGTGCTTCCAGTATCGGCAATCCAAAACCCTCATAGAACGTTGGAAACAGGAATACATCGGCACTCCTCATTAGTTCTTGTTTTTTCTCTTCGCTAATATACCCAAGTTCAATAATTTTTAATTTTGAATTTTTAATTTTTAAATAATTTTGAATTTTTAATTTTATAATTTCATAACCATATCCCGGAGCGCCAGCCAGAACCAGACTATGCGGTATTTTATATTTTTCTTTCAATATCTTATATGCTTCAATAATTCCTTCTATATTCTTACGCTTTTCCAACCTGCCAATAAAAAGTAAGTAGGGCTTGTAATTCAAAATTTGGTCATTGAAATTTTCAGCCAAAGGCTGATCCGCCTCAGGCAGAGATTTTTGATTTATATTAACTCCTTCATAAATAACCTCCACTTTTTTCTCCGGCACCTTATATAATTCCATCAGATCTTTTTTCGTATTTTTGGAAACCGCAATTATCTTTTTTGCCCACCGGCAGCTCATTTTGATTGAGGCTCGCATGTATAGCCTTTCCAACAAAGAGTAACCCTCGGGAAAAAACTCATATTCCAAGCCATGCATAGTTACTATCGTATTTTTAGGATGAACAATCGGAACCACATGAGCCGGTACAAATAAAACATCGATTGGATGAAATAACAATTCAAGAGACAGTCCCAGTTGTGTCCATAAATAAGGAAATTTTACGGTTTTTATTTTCCATTTTTCCGGAAGCTTAAAATCTATATTCTGATTTTTTCTTAAATACAAAACAACCTCGGTAGAGCCGAGGCAATGCCTCGGCTCTACAAGGTGTTTTATGACTTGATAAGAATACTCTTCAATGCCAGTGCGCTGTTTCAAAAAAGCACGAGAAGCATCGATTCCGATCTTCATAAAATTCCGTCATCCTGAGTTTCGACCCAAGTCGAAACGAAGGATCTGCTTACAAATATAAATTACGGTGCTATTTAGAAGATTCCTGCCTACCGGCAGGCAGGCTTCGTCCGGCTTTGCCGCCGTTCTCAGAATGACGATATACGGAAAAATTTATTTTGATAATAATATAGTTCGCTTATATAAATCCAAATTATCCAAAGCTATACCAATTCCTCGAATGACGCAAAATAGCGGTTCGTCCGCGGTATAGCTTGGAACACCGATTGTTTTTGTAATCAGCTGGTCGAGATTGCGAAGCATGGCTCCGCCTCCGGAAAGCACCATGCCTTTGTCCATGATATCCGCTGCCAATTCCGGCGGAGTTTCCTGGAGCACTTTTTTGATCGCGTTTATAATTTCCCTTAGTTCATCCTGGATAGCTTCAGTCACCTCGTTAGCAGAAATTTTGACAGTCTTCGGAAGCCCTCCCGTGAGATCGCGCCCTCTCACATCCATATATTCTTCCTTTACCTGGGCAATAGCCGATCCGATTTTCTTTTTGACATCTTCCGCCGTCCGATCACCAATGGCTAAGCTGTATTTTCTTTTTATATAATCAGCAATGGCCTGGTCGATCTTGTCGCCTCCTACTCTCGCACTGTGCGCCGCCACGATCCCGCCAAGAGAAATTACTGCCACCTCCGAAGTTCCGCCTCCGATATCGATAATCATGTTTCCCGCCGGATTAGCAATCGGTATTCCTGCACCAATAGCTGCTAGCATTGGTTCTTTGACCACATAAGCCGCTTTTGCTCCTGCGCGCACGGCTGCATCAATTACCGCTCTTCGCTCGGTTGAAGTTACGCCTACCGGGATGGAAATCATTATTTCTGGCCGAACAAATCGAAATTTTCCGCTGACTTTGTTGATAAAATACTTGAGCATAGCTTCCGTAATTTTATAATCAGCAATAACGCCGTCCTTCATCGGACGGCTGGCAAAAATCGTGTCCGGTGTTCGCCCCAACATATCTTTGGCATCATTTCCGACCGCTAAAACCTTGTTTTCCGCGATTGAAATTGCCACTACGCTTGGCTCATTAGAAACAATCCCTTTTCCAGGGACAAAAACTAAAGTATTGGCTGTACCGAGATCTATTCCAATTTTTCTAACCCACATAAAAATAAATAAAAAAATAAAAATGCAAAAATAAAAATGACAATGCAAAATTTAAAATTTATAATGTTCCCTTGATTTCTTCTTCTAATCTGGCTAAAAAATTCTTAAAAAATTTTAATCTTTCTTTCGCAATTTTTTTTGCTTTCGAGGTATATAATTTATCAATAATATATTTTATTTTTATCTCATATTCTATCTGCGGGCTATGTTTTGACTTGTCCATAATGCGTCCATCAATACTGCCACCGGTTATATTTTCCTTAATATAATTATCTATTTTCTTAACTTTTCTATATATATTTGCATTGTTTTTTCCCACCCAAACAAAATGACGCGCTAATCCAATGGCTCCTAATGCATCTAATTTATCAGCATCAAACAATAGCTTGGCCTCAAGTGTTTTGGGTTCATGATTATTTTTATATCTATGTGAAATTATGCAATTTTGAATATGCTCAATTTTTTTGCCAGAAAAACCTAATTTTTTTAATATTGGTTTTGCCATTTTGCTGCTCTCTATGGCATGATCAGTTTTGCCGCTATTGTCCTTAGCTTCCCTAGCTCCACCTATATCATGAAGAAAAGTTGCTGCCTCCAAGACTTCAGAATCAATATCTTGTCCTTTAGATAGATTCAAGCATAAATTATATACTCGCAGAACATGATCAATATTGTGTCCCGGACAATTCATTGTCTTTTGAACATATTCTTTCACCTTTTTTATTCTATCTCTATTGCTCATGCATTTCCCTATTTTAATTTTCTATCTCCAAAATGGCTGACTCTAAACTTCCCATTCATTAATCTTTTCTCCCTATTCATTATTTTTTCATGCTTTTTCCAAAAAGCTTTATCAATTTCCTTGAGACTCGCGTTCATACTGACAAAATTTCCAAGAATCAGGTTAAGCAGATCTACATTTTCCTCAAAAATTTCTTCTCTGGTTTTTCCCCGCGTCACTGCCTGAGAAAGCTCTCCCAGCTCTTCAATCAGTAAATTCAGGCGAAATTGCATATCTTCATTATTCGTACCCTTCATTTTGAATTTCCGATGGAATTTTTTTGTTGCTTCGTAATATTTTTTCATTCCTTAGATTTCACCCTTTTTATATCTGCTCCTAATTTTTTGAGCCTTTTTTCAATTTTTTCGTACCCCCTGTCGACCTGATAAATTTCATTAATGACAGATTTTCCTTCAGCCAGCAGTGCTGCAATAATGAGTGTTGCTCCGGCTCGAAGATCAAAACTGGTAATTTCCTGACCGATCAATTTTGATGAACCAGAAATTTCAACCCGATGAGGATCAAGAATTTCAGCATTTGCTCCCATTTTTTTCAGTTCATTTACATAATTAAACCGGCTTTCAAAAAGAGAATCATGAATCAAAGTTTTCCCTTCCGCTTGCGTAGCCAAAACTCCAAAAGGCGCTTGGACATCAGATGGAACTCCGGGATAAGTTCGGGTGTCTATTTTAGTAACGGCTTTTAATCTTTCGGCTGGAATAACTGCAATTTTATCTTTTTCTATCTTAAAATCCGCTCCGAATTCGCGCAGTTTTTCGAGCACCAGATCCAGATGGTCTTCGCACGTATTTTTCACGACAATCGGGCTTCTTGTTGCTACACCCATAATCAAGAATGTTGCCGCTTCATTGGCATCTGGAATAATCTTATGCTTGGCTCCGTGCAGATTTTCCTGGCCAGTTATCTCCAAAGTATGAGTTCCCAAGCCCCTGATTTTAGCTCCCATTTTTGTGAGAAACTTTCCCAGATCTTCAACATGCGGTTCCGTGGCAGCAATTTTAATAATAGTTTTTCCATTTATGCCAGAGGCCAGCATCATGGCGTTTTCCGTAGCCGTCACTGACATTTCTTTCAAAACCACTTTAGTCGCTTTTCTTCCTTCCGCGGAAATCGCGTATTTTTTCTCGTCCTGATTGATTTCAATTCCCATCTTGCGAAGAGCGTCAAAGTGCGTTCCCAAAGGCCTTGCTCCAATGACGCATCCGCCAGGATGATACAAACTGAAATTATTAAATCTTGCGCTTAGAGACCCCAGGAGCAAAACTGATGAACGAAGCTGTTTTACCTTTTCCTCATCCATTTTTTCCGGATCAATATTTTCGCACTTCACGCTTATTTTCCTTTTCCCCAGCCATTTTATTTCCGCTCCCAAACTTTCCAAGATTTCAAGCATCCTAAAAACATCTTCAATGAGAGGAATGTTAGAAATGACGCATTCTTCTTTGGTAAGCAAAGTAGCGGCTAGAACAGGAGTAGTTGCGTTTTTTGAACCTCTCACTTCAATTTCTCCTGCCAGTTTTTTTCCGCCGATTATTTCAAATTTTTCCATTCGTTTAAGTCGCGTGGTCGCCGATGAGGCGACTTTACGCGAATTTTGGCTTATTGTTACATATTTAATACTAGACCAAAACCGGCTAAAAATCAAACAAAGGCAGTTTTCCTGCCTTTGTTTTATCGTCAATTATTTTTCTAAATTAAAACCCCTCTTTCTGGCATCCTTTTTCCGTACACCAGATAAATTTATCTTTGTTCTGCAGTGCGTAGCAAAACTTTCCAGTAGCGATATCTCCACCGCAAGGAGCATTGCCATCACCACTTCCATCTTCAGCATAGCCGTCTTTGTAATAGCCGCAGGAATTGGGTTCTGCTGGATGTGAGCTATATGACTTCCCTACAGTACACCAGTACCAACCTTGCACATTTTTTCCTGGCACTTCCATAAGTTGCTGCCTATTTAGCCTTTTGGGGATCGTCCCTGTTACCAGCCATCCAATGTCTGTTGTCAGATCACGCCATGCCGGATACGAACCTACAGAACAAATTGAGCTAAAATTTCCGTTGTCATCACTGTTCATAGCATTTAACTTTCTACTGGGATCTTTTTCATCTTTCAAACATTTTAGGGCTGAGCTGACCGTTTCTTTCATAGTATTGAAAACTTGGTTGTCCTTGGGATTCAAAGTGCCGCTTTCTACTTTATCTATAGCATTAACCAGATCCTGAGTCAGTACCGGATTCCAATATCCGATTGTCATCGGTTTTGGTTGCAGATAGCCATAATTATCAATAACCTGCTGAGGCGTAACTGTTACGCCCTCTACACCGTTTCCCGTAGTTTGGATTGCCACCAATGGAACAAGTGGAACACTTGTCGCTCCATTGTCTTCGACCCAGCGACTTTTCACTTTATTGTTCGGATCCCCGCATCCTCCTCCAAGTGCTGGCCATTGGCAATAAATCATCGGCATCAGAAAATCAGCAAAATTTTTCGCCCTTCCGTAGTCAACTCCATAATTTATTGATGTTTGGACATTAGGAAATGTGACTACTCCGAATAAAAGTCCTTTGGAATGAGCATATTTATAGATAGCTGTTAAATCGCTTTCCGCCTTTGATTGCGATGTGCCTGCAACTTCATAATCCCATATGACTGCTTTGATGCGACTGCTATATTTATCAATCAATGCTTCTAACTCATCGGCAGTTTTATTTTTCTGAGCCATTGCTATTGGTCGGTTTAACTTCTTTACGGCTGCTTTATCCATATTTTCTCCTTTAACGACATACCAGTCGAATACCGAAGAATTAACCAATGCGTTACCTATATCAGTTTTTTCAGTAGTGTAACATCCGCTGCCTTTAAATATTGAGGCGACTGTAGGCAAAGCTGTTCCTTCCACTTTAGCTATAGCAGATACGAGACCTGCATCTAGAGTTGCTGGATTCCAATAGGCAATTGCTGTTGGTTTCGGATTAAAAGAACCGTAATTATTAGTCAGTTGCTGTGGAGTAAGGGTCACTCCCGCTGCACCGCTTCCCGTAGTTTGAATAGCGACTGTTGGTATAACAGTGACTGGCGAATTAGACCAGCTGGCCCATTTTTTATAGCTGTCAGGACTTGTTTTATTACAGCCCCAACTTGGCCATTGGCAATACCACAAGGGCATAAGGAAGTCAGATATACTAGTATCATTATAATCAATTTTAACATCTCTAAGAGTATTTGTCGGAGTGTCAGATGCCACATGTCCAAGCAACATACCATGCTCATTCGCATATTTTTTCACACTAGCAGTCGGCCCCACTGTTCTTTTTTCATAGTCCCATACTACGGCCCGTACTTTACCTTCATATTTGTCAATCGCCGTTTTGAGACCAGCTTCCGTCTCGCCAGTATAATCCAAAATAATTGGTTTGCCTGTTGAAACAATTCCTGAAGACACAAGGTAATCCCAATTGGCTCCAGATGAAGCATACCAATCAAACACCGGGTCTGTAAGAAATTTATTTCCGCTATCGATACTACCTTTAGTAATCCATAGTCCGCTTCCTTTAAACAAAGAAGAGGCAGCACTAGACGACTGGCTTATTTGAGTTTTAATAGCTGCCTGACTTTCCGAAAGTTCCACGTTGACTCTCTTTTGCGCCAAGAGCGCATATCCGACGATGATTGTCAGCACCGCCACACTTCCAAGCGCAAAATATAATTTTGCCTTGTTTTTAGTTTTTTTCATATTATTTTTAAATTTATTATTAAAAACTTTATTTCTTGCATTGACTTTATCTACCTTACTCTTATAACAGAACGTTTAGTTTTTTTGTTTCCAGTCTTATCATAAGCGCTCACCTTCAAAACGTAGGCACCTTTTTTAATATTAGTTGGGATATTAAAACTGGCTCGCTTCGTTTTTACTTTTTTGTTGTTGAATGTATATGTATAATGGTCAACTTTCTTGTTATCCGTTCCTTTCCACCAAATCTTTTCCCCTCTTTTTTTACTAAGCAACCAGGGAAGATCGGTAATCTTAGGAGATTCCTTATCGTCGCTTTTTTTATCAACTTCTTCATTATCGCTGACTACTTCAACTGGCGGAGGATTATAGGTGCATTTTCGAGAAAGAACTAAAGCAGCTCCTCCCGAACATCCAGCTGGGACGTAGGAAGCTATGGTCCTCGTTTGAATTCCGTCAGATTGGCAAGTTCCCCAATCTGAATAGTTATAATTAGTGCAAACGGATTTATTTCCGCAAGTTTGCTCTAAAACAGGAGTTCCGCCTTTGCATAAATTAGAGGTATGAAATGTTCTTGTTTGTTTCCCACCTTTGCATTCGCTCCAATCAGAATATTTGAAATCGGAGTCGGAACAAACAGGAAGATCGATGTTAATTGATAAATAATCCACTCCCTCCAAAATGTCTGTTCCGCTTCCGTCATCGATAATCACATCTGAATCGTTATAGCTCCCCATTTCATCATAATCTAATTTTATATCAGCCGGGTAATATTTTGGATTTCCATCTTCATCAGTGTAGGGTCCATAAACTCCGATTGATTTAAAAGTGAGACTAGCAATTAGCCCTCCTCCGGTATTAACACCTGGAGTTGGTCTAGCCAAGGTTATTGTTATTTTTCCATTTGTCGGATCGTTATCGATTATCTCGCAAGGCTTGCCACTATAGGCACAACTATTATCCGGTGAGAAAATAGAGCCGGAAGTATCCCAAGATTGAAGCTCTAACAGCTGCGGATCATATTCTACAATAGCTTTAGCCACAACCACATCATTTCCTAAGCTATCAAGCATTATATCTGTCTCTATCGCTTCTCCAAAAAAAATAGATTGATCTTCATCACTTGTCTCAATATATAAAGATGCCGAACTGGCGCTTGAAGTTGTCTGAAGCCTTTCATAAATCATCCAAACTATTGAAGTTGTAGCCCCAATAGCAAAAGCTAAAATAAAAACCGCTTTCCAGGCAGCTACTTTTGATTTTTTAATAAACACCAACTTTTCTTTAACAAACGATTTGGTATCTGCCGCAACGCGATCTATCTCTCTTTTTTTATCTTTCTGCCTCTTTCCTTTTCCGAAAACTTTTCTGGTTTTTTCTATTTTTTTTGTGCTTTTATTTTTTTTCATACTGTTTTATTTTTGCCAAGAACTCATCATTATACCTAAATCCCGGGAATTAACTTTTTGATCTCCATTTACATCACCCAGGGAAATAATGCCTGTTTTTAGCCAGTCAGAAACCAAACGAACAAAATCAATAGCGGTGTATCGGCGAACAGGATTTTCACATTTTTGGCTCGATCCGCAAACTTTATCGCTGGAGCATCCACATTGATCGCATTTGTCAACTAAGCTTCCATTATCGCAAAATTTTGGCCTTTCGCCTGAACACTGACCAAACGGAGTGAGGTCGGTACAAAGCTCAGCCCCGCTAGCAATGTTTATCCGAGCGCTTTGTTTTTCAGAAATCACATTGGTTGTTTCTCCAAAGGCGGCTGCTTCAGTTCCTTCGGAAAAACTAATTATTGACTCTCCCGAATTTCCAACAGTTTCAAAAACCAGATGAAGCATCTGCGCATCGTTTTTAACTCCAGTCGGAGGATCTGCTATAGGCACTCCCAAAATAATATTAGCTGTCCCATTTTCATTATTAATGGTCTTGCCCGCAATAACATTCCAGGCTTCGGCAAAATGCGACATTTGCTTAAGATGAAGTTTGGAAGGATCAAATTGAAGATGAATCTCTACGGCTGAAATTTCATTACTAGCAGGATTTATCCTGGCTTCTATCTCCAAATCTTGTCCGCTTTGAATTTCTTTGCTGGCCGGGCTAAAGTAAACAATACTTGAAGCTCCCGCTCTAGCAGAAGGAATCTCCAAAAATCCGGAAAAAATAACTGAGAAAAAAACAACAAAAAAGAGCTTGAAATAAAAATTGTTCAGATTTATTTTTTTCATCATTTAATTTATTTTATAGATATTTTTGATCCAGTTGTTTTGCTTATCACATTTCCCTTTTTATCCTTGGCGGCCGCTTGTGTTTCTTTGGTAAAATCAACAACGGATGTCCCTTTTGCTCCGGAAACAGATTGAAAATTAATTTTAGCTATTTTTGAAGTTTGAGATATGAATGAAATAGTATCTCTAACTGGAACTCCTGCAATAATGCTGATTTCTCCTTTGTTATTATCGATTTGCGGCTTTTGCAAGGTATTTAAAATTTCCGCAGAAATTTCAGCGTCAACCGCCCTGACTTTGGCGGGATCGAATTTCACATGCAGTTCCACAGCGGAAACCTGTTCTTGTTGGGGATTCATTTTCACATCAAGAGAAAACCTTTGCCCGCCCGCCACCGACATATCGGCTGGATCGAAAAATATTTCGCTTTTTCCATAAACCTCTTTTGAATCCCTTGCTCGGCTTTCATTGGCTACTGGAGATTCGCCTAATTCGCTTTTTTTTGAATCAATTTTTTTGGATGGAAAATCGCATGCGCTGACCATCAGCATAGCAAGCAAAATAATGGTAGCGCTTGTAATAAATTTTATTTTTGTTCTCATGTTCTTATTTTTTTTAATAATTTTTATTTTATTACTTTTCATATTATTATGCCGATTTGCCAAAGTTGCCAATCAAGATATTGTAGTCATAAATATTCACTTTGCAGTCTCCATTGATATCAGCTTCGTTTCCGCAAGCAGAAGAATTGAAGTTAGTGATCAAGATGCTGTAATCGTAAATATCTACTATCAGATCCTTATTGATATCCCCTGTAATGGTTGCGGCAACTGAAAAAGATATGTCATAGTCATCAGTATTTGAATTGCTCAGACTATCAATGCATCGCACGTAATAATGATAGGTTTTCCCGCTGACAAGTCCAGAAACTGAAGTAGAATGAGATTTTGCGCCAGTCGCGGAAAATGCAGCCATTGAAGAATAGGCGATTCCTGAATTAGCAGAATATCTGCAAGTCGCGTTTTCACCAGTTGAAAGAGAAACACTTGTTTGCATTGTTCTTACTGGAAGAGTTCCGCTTGGCAATCCGCCAGAACGAACCGGAGCAGTAGTATCAATGGTAAAGCTGCTCACTGTTAAGGCAACACTTTGGTTACCAGCACTATCGGCAACTTTAATAGTACAGTTGCTATGGGTTCCGTCAGCTAGAGTATTAAAAGCAACAACGTTGCCTCCGCTCACAGCCGATGTTGTCACGCTGGAGCAGTCGCCTCCATAAACAATTATTCCGGCTTCAGTAGAGCTGAACGTATAGGCTGGAGTCTTATAATTCCCCGGGGTAATGATCTTAGTGACTTCAGAAAGAGTTGGTGTCACAGTATCAATAACAAAACTAAAGATATTTAATGCCACGCTTTGATTTCCAGCTGAATCAGTAACTTTGATGGTACAATTCGAATGAGTTCCATCCGATAGCGCGTTAAATTTTATAGTATTGTTTCCAGCCACAGCTGCTGTTGTCGCGCTGGAACAGTCGCCTTCAAAAACAATTGTTCCGGCTTCAGTAGAACTGAATGTATAGCTAGGAGTTTTATTGTTTGAAGGAGAAGGAAAAGGAGTTACTTGAGAAAGCGTCGGAGGGGTGGTATCAAATGTAATATTGGTTCCGTTTTTTGTGACAAGGACATTGCCAGCTTCCCCCATCGCCGCTACTTGTGTTTCGGAAGAAAAATTTATAGCAGAAGACCCGCTTGTTCCTACAGCAGAAAATCTGATAGTGGCAATTGTTGTCGTTGAGATTATGTAGGCATTGGAATCTCCAGGCGTTATTCCTACAGTAACTGAAGCTGTTCCGGTAGCGTTATCCCATTTTGGGGCTTGCAAAACTGTTCCCCAATTTGCAGAATTGACCGTAAAACTATTAATATTAAACTTGCTCTTGTCAAAAGCTATATTTAACTGGGCTGCGGTAACCTTATTTGAACCAGGATTGATTTTTGCGTTCAAATCGAAGGTTTTTCCGCTTCCGATAATAATTGTAGCCGGATCAAAAAATATCGTGCTGGCAGCAGCGGCTTCAGATTCCTTCTGATAAATTTTAGCCTGCCAGTCTTTCAAAAAATAAGTCGAGGCCAGCAGGATAGAAAAGATAAACGCTCCGACAATAATAAAGTGTTGGTATCTTATTTTTTTAGCTGATTTTTTTTCTTTGCTTTTTGCCATCTTTTTTGTTTTCATATTTATTTTTTGCATTCATTTGAATGATTTGCATATGCACTCAGATGGACACGAATTTATTAGTTTAATTATATCACACAAAAAAATATACTAACAACGCCAATACATGCATAAATCACAAGGTATCCCCTATTGCATCTTCCCATAATTCCCTACTACGGTATTAAAATCAAAGATATCCACCTTGCAATCCCCGTCAAAATCAGCCACGTTGCCACAAGTTGAATTTCCATAATTCTGAATGAGTCCATTGAAATCAAAAATATCCACTTTTCCATCATTGTTTAAGTCGCCAGAAATGTCAGATGTATTTTTCACATTTACTGTGATCGGATCAGAGGTTGTGGTGTTTCCGGCGCTGTCAGTCGCAATTATTTTCAAAATATGTTGGCCATCGAGAACCGAAGCAGTATCCCATATGAAAGAGTATGGGGATTTTGTTGCTGAAGATGCAGGGGTCGGTGATGAATCAACATATAATTCAACTTTTGCAATGCCGGTATTGTCAGCCGCATCAGCCTGAACATTTATTTTACTGGAAACAACAGTGTTGGCAACAGGAGCAGAAATTTTACATGTTGGTGGTGCTGTATCTTTGGGAGTATTGTCGACAAAAACCACAAGATTCTGGGAATATCCGATGTTTCCGGATGTATCTGTCGCACGGATCTGGAGAGTGTGGTTACCATACGCTGCGAGCTTCGTATCCCAACTGATTTCGTATGGACTTGCCAAGTCAGAGCCGACCACAACCGAGTCTACTAAAAATTCTACCTTGGAAACACCTACATTATCTGTCGCAGTCGCGGAAAATGTAATCGTATCTCTGAGGATGCCCGATGTAGCAGTCGGATTCGTGATACTCGTCACTGGCAAAACCGAATCATTTTGAGTGCTGGAATTGTCAACAACTAATGACCCCCCACAAGAACCCCCGAACCCTAAAACCGCCGAAGCGCTCCCTAATAGCTTATGAGAACCATTAGAAAGTTTTGTCGTGTCGATCTTTATCTTAAAATCTGATTTTTGTCCACTCAAAAAAACAGCTCCAGAATAAACATAATCTATATGTAAAATAAATCTGGATAACCCGAACGGATTTGATGTGTTTCCCGTAATCTCCACAGTTCCTGAGTGATAAGATGAATCAGAATTTAGCGAACATTCTCCAAATCCTAGTCCCGCTGTTAAAGGATCTAGATTCATATAATATTCCATCCCGGAATTGATAATGTATTGTGTAACTGGATTGAAAATAGGCCATCCCGAACCCCAAAGTCCCGTGTCCATTATCGAAGATTGGCTCGTACGATAATAATTCGGATACATACACCCGAGATAATATTTAGAAGCAACATTAGGACTCACAAACCGATCAAGCTCGGAAGCAGGAGGCGTTCCAGCCACACAACTCCAATATCCCGTATCTGTAAGATTATTATGAATTGGCCCATCGGTTGTTAAGGATATATATTCATCCACCGCGCCAAAGCCATGCGCAAGTTCGTGAACCATACTCCGATCCATTTGTGTGGTAGCAGTTCCGATATATACAACTGCTCCATTCGTGTCCTTATTTACCACTGCCATATTGACTCCATTGATCAACACGACTGTCAGATCATATGGTGATCCATCCAGTGCAACTCCATAGGCACAGGTGCTGCAGGCGCCATTTCCGAGCGCTTTGGAAAGCTTAGCGGGATCAATCTGATCGCTCGTTCCCGATCCAAGATCCGCCGTGTTGTCAATAATATGGAAGCGAATGTCATTTTGCCGGCCCTTGAACGGTTCCACGGTAAAAAATGTATTGATGTTATTCTGGGCGATTTGATGGAAATTCGCGAGTTGGGCTTCGCTGAATTTATATCCAATGATCGCAATGTCGATATATCGTCCATCGCTCGCTCCCTTCACGGATGGTTTTCCTGGATTGGCGGGTGCCGGTGCTGCTGAGGATCGCATAAAAGATCGCAAGGATACATCGTCAAGGATTGCCGAGGTCTTCTCGATATTTCGGAGTTTCATCGTTGATTTTATTGTTTTTCCGCCGTCAATGATACGCGCTTCAGTCACATTCTTGTCAAAAGAAACATAGAGATTAACAATCGCATTTTTCGGTTTTCTGGCGTCTGCTTTTTCTTCTCCGGGAAGAGGTGGTGACTGATAATTTATTATTTCAAAAGGAAGGATGCTTACAACCTTGTCGCCATCCAAGAGCTCCAAAAAGAACATTGGTTGTGGTTCAGGTGACGGTGGAGTGATTTGACCGTTAGCAATTTTCGAAATTGAAGTAATCTTAATCACAGGTGGTGCACTAGCGTCTTTTAGCGTGCTAGAAACAGTGACCGAAAAAACATCTTGAAGAGTATTTTTTTCGTTGGCATTTTTAGAACTTCCTTGTTTATTTTCTGCAGCATTGCTTTCTGAAAAATCAACATTCACATTCATTTTTTTATGATATAGAAAAAATCCGATGGCAAATGTGAAGATTGCTATTCCCAGAAACATTAAGAAGATTTTTAAATTTTTGTTTTTCTTTGTTTGTTTTGGCATTTATAAATAAAAATAATTCTATTTCCCAAAATTTCCAAGCATAACATTAAAATCAAAAATATCCACCTTGCAGCTGCCATCTATGTCGGCTTGGTTGCCGCAAGCAGATGTTCCAAAATTGGTTATCAGGATACTGTAGTCGAAAATGTCAACTTTTTTGTCTTTGTTGAGGTCGCCTTGGACATAAGCGGGACTAGCAATAGAAAATGATATGCCGTAGTCGCTGGTATTGGCATTCCCGGATTGATCCTGACATCGGGCATAAAAATGATAGCTCTTTCCATCGGACAGTCCAACTATGGTGTCTGAATGATTTTTGCTGCCTGCGCCAGAAAGTGAACTTGTCATTGAAGCATAGCTCGTGTTCGCCGATGTTGCATATTTGCAAGTCGCGTTTTCATCAGTGGAAAGGGATAGGGTAGCTTGAGTTGTGCCGACAGGAAGTGTTCCAGCGGGAGAACCGGCAGATAACACCGGAGCAACTGTGTCTTTGCTGGTTGAATTTACCGTAATATTGATGGTTGCAGGATCAGAAAGTGATATCGAACAATCCATGGCAACAATCGAAAAAGAATCCGTCCCGCTAAAGCCTGCCTTTGGCGTGTAAGTTACCACAGAAGGATTGGCATATGTAACTTCACCATACTGATCGATACCGGTGATTGTTCCGCTCACAGGCCCGGTTGCGATACTAAATTCCGTCCAACAGCTTGATTGGGAATTTCCACTGAGTGTGATTTTCAAGGGTTTGTCTTGATCCGTTGTCACATTTTGTCCGTTGGTCGTGGAATATTTTTTTGTATAAATAGATTTTACAAGCTCCAACGACACCGTAGCGACGTTCGAATCGTTTTTTCCGTCATTGGTGACGAAAGAAAACGAGTCCGTTCCGACAAATTCTTTGCGAGGCGTATAAATGCAATGATCCGGAGTGCCACAAAAAAGCCAGCCATTGACGGGTTGTTTCACAATGCGATAAGTCAAAATATCCCAATTCGAATCGAATGATGAAAGGGTAAGGAAAAATCTATTGCCCTCGCCCATTTTTGAAATTTGATCAAATGAATATGGAACAGCATTCCCATTGATTACCTGATTCACAATCACATCCACTTTTATCGGAGCAGAATCGACTTTTCCGTCATTCGCCACGAGTGTGAATGAATCTTTTCCGTAATAATCTTTTTGGGGAGAAAAAGAAACTGTTGCATAATTTTGAAAAACAACGGTTCCGTGGGCCGGAGGAGTCGTCAATTTTAAAGTCAAGATATCCCCGTCCGGATCAGCGGGCTCTATCATCATAACATTCGCCTCGTTTTCTTTAATGAAGAAAACATTTTTGAGTTCCTTAATGACCGGAGGACGATTTTCAATTAAAACTAACAGATCTACTTTCGCAACATTCGAATCGCTTTTTCCGTCATTGGCGACAAAAGTAAGGAAATCCGGCCCGGCATATCCTGATTTGGGAGTATATTTGAGATTAGGAAGCGTTCCCAAAACGGATCCCTGGGTCGGATTACTCTGGATTTTATAGGTGAGAGGGTTCCCATCGGCATCGGTCGCTCCGAGCGTAAAAGAAACGGGGTTGTTTTGAAAAACAGTGACGATTTGATTGGTAGCGACCGGTGAATTATTAACCATTCCCGCACCCACTGAAATGCTCGCCTCAGATTCGGATGACCAATGTCCGAGGCTGTCTTTCACTTTGAAATATATCTTATGGATTCCGACTGATAAATTACTCTTGGAAAAAGAAGACGCCGTGCTCAAAATCCCATCCTTGTCGGAACGCCAGGAATATCCAGCTATTGTATTGTTAATTGTGGTTCCCGTTCCGGAAAAGGTAATCGCGCTTCCCTGTGCAACATTCGCGGGATTGACCAATGTGATTCTGGCGATCGGAGGATCAATACGGAGCGTGCCATCCCCAATCAATGTTCCATTGCCTTCATATCGCCACTGCGAGACGGATGCGGGGTTGTTTGCTAAATAGCTTTTATAATCTGGAACTATTTGATTGTAGGATTCTTTGATCGCTTCCCCATAATTCTTTCCTGATTTCAGTCCCATTGTTTTCGTGATATCTTCGGTCTGTTGGAGAATCGTAACATGCGTGGCAAAAAAACCGGCGAGACCCGAACTACGAGGCGAGAAAATTTTAACCCCAGCATAATAGAAATCAGCCGTATATTGACCGACATAACAACTGCATTGTGAATAGAAAAGCGGATGCGCATCAACTTTAGAAATATTCTCACTCGTGCTGGTCACACTCGTTCCGGTGGTTGAACCATGCGTGCAATCATCGAACCATTCATAATCACCATCCACTAATCCTTGAATTCTTTTGAGATAATCATCGCTATTGGTGAGTGTATTAGGAACCATCCTTATTTTGTCAAAAGCTTTTTCAAGATAATATATGCTGTTACTGAAAGGATATTCATAATATTGGAGTGCCCGATAGGGGCGAGTGAGCATTCCCGTGCGATAGTCGTGATTTTTTTTGAAATACTGTATCAGCAGTTCCGCTTCACTCTGTCCTAATTTAGCGGACAAGGTTGAAGCAGACAGCCGACTCACCCAGATTTCCGGCTCAAAATTACTGTTTGTTTTATGAACAAAGTCGTAATATGTACTGTTGAGATCCATATAATAGTAGTCAGAAAGAAATTCATAGATGAGGCATGCGGGATCATCCGGAGGAAGATTGTTGGCACAAGCTTTTTTCACATTTCCGCTACTGTCAACGGTATAAGCAACATCATAGGGCAACGGCAAATCACCGATTAACACCGCGCCTTCAAGATTTTTCACGGTTTTCAGATAGCTACGTAGCTCTTCTTTTGTTCCCCCACTTGCTGTCGTGACAATTACCTTGTAATCTTCCGCTTCAAGATCAGCAATATATTGCTTGAGTGATGGATCAGATATGGAATTATAGAGACTGCTGTTTACAACTAGAACCACGGGATGAGCTCCTGTGGCTGAGGTATAAATTTCGGTGGAAGAAAATCCCGCAGCATTACTTTCTCGGGAATAGAAAGAAAGCTGCGGCAATTTTGAGGCATTTTGGAAAAAAATTATCAATGATACTGCCAAAATGATCATGATTATCAGGATGGCTATTTTTTTCTTGCGCTTAGTTTGTTTTTTGTTTTTTGTTTTTTGCATTTTTCTTGCTTATTGCCAAACCCAATAGCCGATGGAAATTGGAGACGGTTCAAGATAATTGAATTTATCCAAGATTTTTTGCGGAACAATCGGTGCTGTCCCCGAAGAAATGATCTTCATAGATGCAATGGGAACTTCCGGAACGCTGGCGGCCGTGAAATCTTCCATCCAGCCATTCACGATCCAATCCGTTTTATCACAATCCATTTTCTGGCAATCGATTACAGGCACGATAAAATCAGCGAACTTATCCGCATTGGCATAAGTTATGCCATAGGTCCTCTGTGAAAATTGCGGAGAAAAATTCACTGTGGCACCGAAGCGCAGTCCCAGAGAATTGGAAAAAGTATGGATCTTTTCCAAGTCTCCTTCTCTTTTCCCGATCTCATCTGCGGAACATCCGGCTGCTTCTTGTGTGTCGCATAAGGTTTCATATTGCCAGATCACAGCAGAAATGGAATCTCGGTGCCGTGTGATTGATTGCTTCATATTTTCAATGGTAGATTGATCAGCAGGAACGCTTGAGTTAAACATCAATACAATCGGTTTGTCTATTTTTAAATTGGAAAAATCAGGATTGGATAAGAGGGCATCCGAGGCAAGATACCAGCCAACCAAACCTGAACTGATGAAATCTTGATCAATCGTTTTATGGTTGATCCAATATCCTTTTCCCTTGAAAAGATCGGAGAAATTTTTGGGGCGCAACTCGACACTTCCGGCTTTGCTTTCTGAAAAATAAATACTTACGCGAGGATATAAAAAATATATCAGCACAAAAAAAGCTGCCACAATGCCAAAGTAAATCATATGCGCATTTTTATTATTTTTCATAAAATTTTCTTTATTTTGCTCTACCAAAATTTAAATTAGGCTGACTGAGCCATAAATTCGCCTTAAAAAAGATTTTCTATGGAGTAGAAACAACAATAGTCATGGCTGGCGTTTTTTCTCCAAACCACTCAATTTCCTCGTTGACCATCTGCCAATCCATGGTAAAAGTGCCCGCTTTCCCTGGAGCGGTAACCTCAAAAGTAAATGTCTTTGTTTTTCCGTTTTCGATAACTTCCTCTTTTTCCAAGTCCGCTCTATTCAGCCCCCAAAAAACATTATCCGGCGGATTTTGCGCCCCCAAGCGATAATTATTTTTCTGGCTCCAGCCAAATTCACCAGCGTTTGAGTACGTCACAGAAATCGCATATTTTTTTCCGGCCTCCATCTTGTCAGGAATATTCGCGCTAATAAATTTTGCGTCATTGCCAACGAAAGTTCCCTTGATGATAGCATTAATGTCATCCTCATCTTTGCATGTATATTTATTATCCGGCGCGTAGAATTCCTTTGTCGGTCCGAAACATATGGGATTTTTAGGATTAATCACGGCCAAAAACGGCATAAGGAAGCCCATCCCTTTCACATTAAATTGTTTGTGGAATTTATAGAGAGTTCTGATGCGATCCTCCTGGGTCATCCTGGAAAAGACGCTCATATCGTCATCTTCCGCCCCGCTCCAGTCAAGATGCAAAATAACGTTGTTAGCCCGTTCTGAAAACAACTTGTTCCAAAGGAGCGCCCAGCACCATCCGCCTCTTTTTTCTCCATAGTATTTATCGCAAGGCCCTTCATCTATTTTTCCGCTGGGCGTCTGTCCGACTCCTCCTTCAATATAGTCAAAATTTTTCAGATATTTTTCATTGGAAATAGTATTTGTCTGTGCACCAATAACAATCTGAATATTTTTATTTTTCGCATATTCTCTCATTCCATCCAAAATTTCTGGGATCTTTGAATTCGCCAAATCTGCTCCTTCTTGCATATAAACTTGGCCAAAAAGAAAGCTAGTTATGCCTAAATCAATGGCTCTTTTTGAAACAGCTATGAGATATTCGCGATAGTTTTTGTCATTCATATCAGCTTTACAAGTATTATCTCCCCACATCCCAGTACTTCCAGCTTTGCACATTTTAGAGAAATCGAACTTTTTTCCAGTTTCCGAATCCGTATATTTTTTTTGGGGATTGATTGCTTCCGCCAAAAACATTCCAATAACTACATCTGATTTCCTTATCTTTTGGATATTTTTTTCTATCATATCGAAATCAGGCGGAGCCGCCCATGTTTCCACGGCTCTATGAAGATATCCGCATTCTGAACGGTTTATCATTTCAATAAGACTATCTGTGTCTGTGCCATAGCCGGAAAGCAGCCCATCGGCCACACATCCTTTTTTCTTCATTTTTTCCATCATTATATTTTCCACTTCCGCTTTCGATCTCGCCTCAATATTCAAAAAAACTGAAAAAACTGAAGCCACCAATATGCCAATAACAAAAAAGAAGGCAAAAAAAACCTTCCAAGTAAGAATCCTTTTTTTTGAAATTGCCACCAAAGAATTGGAGTGCCAGGCCATTATATCCTTGGCATTTTTATCAATCGCTCTCTTTCTATCGCTTTTTTTATTTTTAGCTTTTGTTTTTATTTTTTTCTTCATCATTTTTATTCGCTTATTTCATCAATTTTTCATAATTATCCGCCCAATAAAGAACTTTGGCTCCGTAGTTGACTCCTTTGTTGTCGCAATAAGAAGCCCAATTTCCACCGGCCAGATAGATGCAATAGGCCTTGGCTTCGGCGCTTTCTTTTTTAGCCGTCACGCCTTCAACTTTGGAAAGCTTGAGCGCCATAGCCACCACTCCGTCAGTCAGACTCCAGGGATCGGGAGGATTATGGCCAGTGACAGAAGCAATGGATGATTTATAGCCTGACCAGGTATCCGGCATAAACTGAGCCACACCCATCGCTCCGCCGGTTCCCTTATACCCGGAAGGCGGACAAGAAACTTTTTGCTTGGCATAATCGTACTTGAGCTCTTTACAAATAGTTTTGAAAATTGTAGCTCTTGTCCCGCTCATCCGGCTTTCCTTGAAATTGCATCCGCCGGTATAACGGCCGAGATTTGATTCAACCACAAGGACTCCCAGAAGATAGTCCTTCCTTACTCCGGTAACTTTAGCGGCAAAAGCCGCTGCATCGATGATATTATTAAAACTTACGGCGCTACCCAATAAGCTGGAGAGCTCCCCTTTTAACTTATTGATTTTGGCCTTTAGTTCAGAAAGGGACGATTGCGCTTCGTTTATATCTGATTTTATTTCATATTGCTGCCCCTGCTGGATTGATAATAATTTTTCATGGTCATCCTGCTTTTGGGCAAGTTCGTTTTTGACTTTTTCAGCTTCTTTTTTTGATTCGCCAATTTCATTCAAAATTGAGAGTATTTTATCTCCAACTCCTTCCATCTGATCCAAATTTCCAATTATATTACTCAGTTCTCCTTCGCTCAAAACCAGGCTCATCATCGGATCCTGGTCGGTTACATAAGCTTCCTGCAGATAACCTCCCAGAAGCATTTTGTTCAATTCAATCCTTTTATTCAGATTTTCCGCTTCCTGTTCTTTTCTTGATATTTCCACTTCTGTTTTTTGGATCAGGCTTTTCGTTGTTCCCAGCTGGACTTGATTTTTCGCCAGACTATTTTGCGCACTTTCAAGCTGTTTTTGAATTTCTACTTGCTTATCCTGATATTTTTCTATCTTATTTTGAATGTCCTCGGCATCTTCCGCGGCTAAAGTAAATTTTCCAAAACAAAACAGCTGGGCTATCGAAAAAATGATTACCAGAAAAAATAAGATTATAGTTTTTATCTTCATCAGTTGAAAAGTTAGATATCTAATCACGATCTACTGCTGATTCGACACTTTTTGTCTGAGCTTGTGACCTCGTCTGAATCCTTATCGAAATTGTCCAGATGAGCGCCGCAATCGCACCGGATACAAAGGCGATGAAAAAAACGCCTTTCCATGTTCTGACGTGGGTTTTACTTATAAATACATAGGTCTTGCCCCAAAAAGACTGGACATCTCTGGCAATAAGATCCACTTCTCTCTTTTTCTCGGCACTTTTCTTATATGCCACTTCCATTTCTCCGACTCCTCCTCTAAACGCCCCCACAATATCCACCAGGGTCACAATTCCAACCAAATTATTTTTTTTATCCACCACCGGCCAAGTTGGAAACTTGGTTTTTTTTATAAGACCCACGAGTCTGGAAACAGATGTTTCCGGAGAAACCGTTATGCATGGGGAAGTCATGAGATCCTCGGCTCTGGCTTCAATCAATTTTTCAATTTTCTTTTTTATATTCCTCGGCAATCCATCGACAACTTTGTTGCTTTTGAGAAATTGGATGTAAGACGGCAAATAGAGATCGTCATAGCCTTTCAGAAAAAAGTCGTCTTCCGTAATTATGCCGACAACTTTCCCTTTTTCAGTCACTGGCATTCCATGAAATCCATTTTTGAAAATAATATCCGCCACCTGCATAACGCTGTCATCCGGTTCGACACTGATGACTTTTTTTGTCATTATTTCTTTGACTTGCATATGTTTGTTTTGGGTTTACCCCGTTAAATAAATTTTTCCTGCCTGCCGGTAGGCAGGCTTTGCAAAATTATTTTTCTGAAAGAAAAATTATTCAATGGGGTGAATTTTTACTGTCTTTATTATACCAAAAAAACAAGAAAACAAAAAGAGCGGAAATTCCGCTCTTTTTTTATTCAATGAAGCTATTCTTTTTCTTCTTTCTTTCCTTCTTTACTTTCCTTACCTTCTGCTGGAGCTTCTTCGCCTTCCGCCGGAGCTTCCGCTTTTACCACTCCTTCAACTTTCGTCACATCCGCTTCGACTTTTTCATCCAGTTTTCCAAGCTCTTCTTCAGATCTAGGAGCTGAAACAAGGGCAACGACAGTTTCCGGATCAAGTTCTATTTTTACTTTTTCAGGAATCTTGAGGTCTTTCACGCAAATTCTGCCTTCAAAAGTATTCAAAACTGAGATGTCCACATTGATTCGCGAAGGCAGATCGCCCGGAAGACATTTCACTTCTATTTCGTCCATATTTCTCACCAGCACTCCGCCAAGATCCCGCACAGCCAGAGACTCCCCGATAAATTCAAGTTCGACTTCGGTTTCAATTTCTTCATCCATCCTGACTTGGAAAAAGTCAACATGGATTATGCTGTCAGTTACCGGATTACGCTGAATTTCATAAATAATAACGTTCCTGTCGTTTTTTCCATCAATCTCGAGTCCGATCATCGTGCTTTCTCCGGATTTTTTAAGAAGTCTTCTAAAATCAAGCATATTCACCCAGAGACTCACGGATTCAATCCCTCTTCCATAAACAACAGCCGGAATAAGGCCGGCGGCGCGACCTTTGTTGGTTTTTTTGCCAAACACATCTCTCATTTTGGCCTTAAGTTCTACTTTTTCCATTGTATTTCGCCTTACCTGTCCGACTGAAACGTCGAACCTCTCAAGCAATAAAAATTATACGATATACAATTCTAACACGGCATTTCAGATAGTCAAGTTAGGAGTTACTCGTCCTTTTCAAATAAACGTTTTGAACAATCCCAACCATTGCAAGAGCTGCTACCAGAGAACTGCCGCCATAGCTCAAAAATGGGAGAGGAACTCCGGCTACCGGCATTATACCGACGTTCATTCCGATATTCACAAAAACCTGGAGAAAAATCATTATCATCGTACCTATAGTAATCAGATAGCCAAGATTATCTCGAGCCATCCGAGCCGTTTCTTTCATTCTGTAAAAAAGGAATCCGAAAAGAATGAAAATAATTCCTGCTCCGAAAAATCCCAGCTCCTCTGAAATTACAGCAAAAATAAAATCAGTATGCTTTTCCGGAAGAAAATTAAGCTGGGATTGAGATCCGTGCCCCAAGCCTTTTCCCCAGATCTGGCCGGAGCCCACAGCAATCATAGACTGAATAGCATTATACCCACTTCCCCTTGGGTCTCTTGCGGGATCTACAAAATTAAAAATTCTTTCTTTCTGATAGTCTTTTATAAGCATCCATCCGCTTCCGGCTGAAACCGCAAAAACAAGAAAAATTATAAGCAAATTTTTTCTGTTAAGTCCGCATACGAAAAGCATGACCGCCCACATCCCCACGATTATCGCCGCTGATCCAAAATCCGGCTGCCTTAAGATCAAAAATACCGGCACTGAAACCAGCACGATTGAAGCAATCGTCCGAACCACAATGCTTAGCTGAGTTTTTTTCTTGCTCAAGAAGCTAGCTAAAAAAAGAACCATGACTAACTTTGCTATTTCGACCGGCTGGATATGAAAAATTCCTATTCCGATCCAGCCCGTTGTTCCTCTTATCGTAGATCCGAAAAAAATAACTAGAAAAAGAAGAACTATTATGGCAAAATACATCTTCGTGGAATAGGAGCTCAAAACCCGATAATCATAGGCAGCAAAAAAAAACATAGCGATAATTCCTATGACGCAGGAAACTATCTGTTTTTTAAAATTGACTGAACCGGCTTCAGGATCATTAAGAGAAATGCTGTAAAGAGCCAGCATGCCTAAAAATAGGAGCAAAAAAACCGAGACTAGCATAGCCCAGTCTAGCTTGGCGAACTTATTCATATTTCTGTTGCTATATTAACTTTTTCTATTTTGACGGATTACCTGGATTTGTCACAGTTTTTATGATTGCGTCTGATTCGAATATATTGACATCCGCCTGCGTTTCCACGTTCTGCACATCTCCCGGAAAACTTACCGGCCAAAAAGCCCGAAATTCCCGTTCCTCTCCTGATTTAACCGTTCTCATTTCAGTCGAATTGAGTGCCACTATTTTTCCGCTGGCATCTTTCAAAATCACTTCAATTTTTATTATGCTGAAATCATATGGGCTTTCATTTTTAAGAAGACCGATTGCCTCTGAAAATCCCGCTCCTGATGATATGGGGTTATAATTCTTGTTAACTATTTTGAGATTTGGTTTTTCATAATAATTATTAAACTCAACCCACTCGGTTTTCAAGATATTAAATTCGAGACTGTTTGAAACAGCATCTGATTCGAGATTATTTTCAACTATATATTTGTGTTCGCCAGGAAGGATAAATCCTGTTCCATTCCGCTCCGACACCACGCTGCCGCTGCTGTTTTTTATTTTTATCTCATACTGGAACAATTTGGTTCCATATGAATTATTGGGATTTGATACGACTGCCCAAAAATCATAAGTTCCTTGCCGTCCGCTTTCGACCAGGCCTTTATCTGTAACAGTCAGATCCTGAGTTACTATTTTTTTGCACGGAACGCAAGTTCCTCCGCAATCCACATCTTCTTCTTTTTGATTTTTTATTTTATCAAAACACGTTTCCTTCGGCTTCATGGCACTATAAACTACAAAAGCAATAAGCGCTAAGAGAATCAGATAGATCAATACGATTACCAGTCTTTTTGCAAATCTTTTTTCCATAAATCCATTTTAGCATAAACAAAAATTAGAAACAATCTGATCGAAAAACCATCATTATTGCATCAAAAAGAAGTATTATTTTTTTCTTCGTCGGGTTAAAATGATTCGGCTTTTTATGTTTTGTTCGCCACCACAACAGCTACATTATCCGATGATCCGCCAAACCACTCGATGTCCTCCTGCAATGTTCTCCATTGAAAATTGTAATTGCCTGATTTTGCCGGTGCTGTAATGGTGAAGTTGAAAGTTTTGGTTTTTCCCGGAGCGATAGAATCTTCGCCAGAAAGATTGACTCTTCCCATTCCCCAATTCCAGTTGTCATAAGGATTTTTTGATCCGATACGAAAACCTCTAGCATCCGTCCAGGTCGATGTGCCCGTATTCTTGAAAACTACTGAAACCGGATAGGTCTGTCCGGCAATCATGGTGGACGGCACCGACTGAGAAACAAATTGAGAGTCATTCTTGGCTGCCACGCAAGTTCCGCTCTGGCAAATTTTATTTGAACTGCACTTGGAGCTGTCGTCTGTCCATGCTGTGCCGTCCGAATTACAAACTTTGCAGGCTGATACTTCTTTGGGAGTGCATACTTTGTTCGCCACCGCGATAACCATATTGGTTGATGGTTCGCCGAACCATTGAATCCCTTCCTGGAGCATTCTCCATTGAAAATTGTAATTGCCGGATTTCGCCGGTGCTGTAATGGTGAAGTTGAAAGTCTTGGTTTTTCCGGGAGCGATGTAATTTTCGCTTGAAAACGAATCCTTTGAAAAAATTACTCGCCCCATTCCCCAATTCCAATTGTCCTGTGGGTTTTGCGACCCAAGAAAATAGTTTTCAAAGGACGTCCAGGTTGATTTCGTGCTCGTGTTTTTAAAAACCATTGAAACCGGGTATGTCTGGCCAGCAATCATGGTTGCGGGCACTGATTGAGAGATGAATTGCGAATTAACTACGTCATTTGTAGGTGAAAGCACAAATACATTCATTGAATAGCCTTCCAGACTTTTCGGAAAATAAAGAGTTTTTGCTCCACTCCAGCCTTGAGGCGTAATTGGACCAAAATAACCATTCCTCTGCGGAGCATCCTTGATTCTCGACTGTGAGTATTTGTAAACGTCGACGTAATAATTCGTATTCGACAAATTATCCGGAAGTTTTATGGAATAGGCGGCTGATTTTTCAGCTGCCCTCCTGTTAAAAGATATGACTATTAGTTTTCCATCCGGATTTTTGACTGCATATGTATTTGTTTCCGGATCTCCCGAAGAAGCTGCATAAAAAGTAGCATTTGATTTTATTTTAACAACATTGCTTAAGAGCGAAGCAGCATAATAGGTATCCGATGGAGGCAAATCCATCCATTTCTTAAACCCTCCGCCCGCATCAGGCCAGTTGAAAGCCTTGTCAACCCCGTTAGAAGAATTAGAAATCATGCTTAAACTTGCGAACAATCCTCCGATATAGCTTTCACATCTCGGATCACTGTGATCAGCATCAAAATTTCTTTCCGATTCCCATATCTCAGTTGTCAGGCCGTTCTGTTTGAGAATGTTGCTTATGGCAAGAGTGTCAGCATCCGGCTCTGTGGCTCTATCAAGAGTCTCGTCTGTTTTCGCACTTTGATTCCATGAAGCGTAATGATGAAAGGCAACAAAATCAGCATTTTTGAGCTTGCTCAATTGATTGGTTCTCTTTAAATAATCTATCCAGTATTTAAGCTCATATGAACCAGTGCATTCTATTCCGCCAGCAACTTTCAATTTCGGATCAATAGATTTAATTAGCGGATCGAAATCATTGAGATAGTAGTCAGTCAGAATTTGCGAGCCTTTCTCCCAGTCTCCTCCGGCAAGATTTGGGTTATAGACTCCTATTTCATTTAAACTCGAAAACGCCCACGCCTGGGTCTGGGTTCCATATTTAGAAACCAGGTGATTCATTATTTTCTTAACAACTTCCAGGTATTTCTGTTTTTTTGCTGAATCTTTGATAACACTCACTTGTTGTTGCATGTAATTTTTCGGATCAGTTGGAAACGGCTCAATCCACTCAGGCATTTCGGCAAATCGAATAAAAGGCTTGAATCCCATCGCAAGCGTATCGTCCACCATAGTATCAAGATAGTTATAATCGTAAACGTTCTCCGAGGAACATATGGCATTCATGCCAGTATAGTTAAGCGGAAGTTCAATATACTCGGTTCCCAATTTTGTGAAATCATCTTTGTAACTCGCGCTGTTTAATGCTTGCCCCCAAAGGGCAGGATGCCTTACAACGTTATAAAGGCTGGAGTTGCTGAGAGTTCTTCCGGGTATCGTGAAATCTGCCGTGAAATTAACATTTGATGTCTCCGCGCTGCTTTCATTGGAATACAAAGAAACATATTTATTTGATTTTTGATAAATAAAAAAGCCGGTAACGGCTAAGATAAAGGCTATAGCAATTCCAGCGATTCCTTTTTTATTAAATGCCTTTTTTTTGCTTTTGATTTTGATTTTTTTTATTATTTTTGTTGTTTTTTTTGTTTTTCTCATTTTTTCACTTTGAAATTATTACTTTCATTTCCGCGATTAAATTATACCATAAATTATATTTTTTCAAAAAGCTTTATTATCCTAATATTGATTATCAAGGCAAACAAAAAAGGCATTATTTTGGCGGCGTCCTACTTTTCCTCCGGAAAACCGGAGATATCACCTGCCTGCCGGCAGGCAGGTCGGTGCTGAAGTGCTTAACGGCCGAGTTCGCCCTAACACCTTTTGAACACATAATTCCCGGCATCGTCCTACTTTTCCCCCGGAAAACCGGAGATATCATCGGTGCTGACAGGCTTAACGGCCGAGTTCGGGATGGGATCGGGTGTTTCCCTATCGCTAGAGACACCGGAAATTATATGCTCAAGTAAAAGGTGTTAGGGCGAAGGGATGCCTGTCCGCCTTTGGCGGAGGATCGGGCCCGCCATAGGCGGGTAAATGTTGCCACTTCGCTAGAACCACCAAAATAATGCCTTTTTAATAAAATTCAAAATTTAAAAATCAAAATTACAGTATTCACTTCGCTCATATCTTTTATAGATAGTCGTCGCGAAAGCGACACTTTAATTTTTCATTTTGAGATTTGCATTTTTAATTTTTAAAAAGCATTGATCACTGGAGAAAAGAACATGAACGATACTACTGTAAACATAATTACAAAAAATATCGTAAAAATAAATCGAAAACTTTTTCTGTATTTTTCAAATCTTTTCATACCATTAACATTATACATTAATTGCAACTAATTACAAATTCCATTAGAAACTGCTAACTGCTAACCTCCGACGCTCCGGCTTACGCCGGAGATCGGAGCTCCGAACCACTAATGAGTTCGAAAACTCATTAGTGCGTCGGAGCAAATTTAAAATAAGAGAGATAATGTTTAGTTTATTAGTATCTCTTGGCTCAATGGATCTCTCCACTTACACCTGAGACCTATCAACCTGGTCATCTTCCAGGAAACTAGATCGCTCACATCGCGCTATGCGCGATGTTCACTCATACACTAAACTAACAAATATTTACTAATAAAACCAAAATAACTTTCGTCAATTTCGTTTTATATTCGTTTTTTTCGTGTGTATGTCGCGAACATCACGTGAAACGTGATGTGAACGACCATTGCCTAATCTTGGGAGGGGCTTCCCGCTTATATGCTTTCAGCGGTTATCCCTTCCGAACGTAGCTACCGAGCAGTGCTCCTGGCGGAACAGCTCGTACACCAGAGGTTCGTTCTTTCCGGTCCTCTCGTACTAGGAAAGACTTCCCTCAAGCAACAACGCCTACAGCAGATAGGAGACCAACCTGTCTCACGACGGTTTGAACCCAGCTCGCGTACCGCTTTAATTGGCGAACAGCCAAACCCTTGGGACCTTCTCCAGCCCCAGGATGCGATGAGCCGACATCGAGGTGCCAAACCCCTCCGTCGATGTGGACTCTTGGGAGGGATCAGCCTGTTATCCCCGGGGTAACTTTTATCTGATGATCTTCC
>Ga0247841_10001105_pt1 | contig 63839 bp, 54 predicted proteins | sample LaCruzMarch2015__2_FD_192410 | JGI IMG/M metagenome (GOLD analysis project Ga0247841, IMG submission 192410) | Freshwater microbial communities from meromictic Lake La Cruz, Castile-La Mancha, Spain - LaCruzMarch2015_18m | ecosystem: Environmental > Aquatic > Freshwater > Lake | place: Spain...
CGGTCCAGAAACTCCATCAGGTTACAGGGAAACGGCCCCATGGTCTCCACGCCTTCCGTCTTTCCGTTATCAATCATGCCGCGAGAATAGCCAGATTATCAGCTAGAGTAAAGGGGATACCCAGTCTTTTGCTATTCGATTAGCTATCCACAACTTAAACCTATTGTCATATAGATTGTACTCCTTAATGTATGGGGAAAAGAGAATAGTCTTCTGAGGATTACCCAATATTTTTGACTTTATCTTTCTGATGATCTTGAACATAGCGCTTTCCCTTTGCAACTTCGTTATGGAGTCACCTCAAAATGGGGTCCTGCGCCAAGGTGAATCTGGCAATCCGCGAGGTGATCTCCTCATAGCGTCGCCGGGATCTTAACAAAGCATACAATCTTCCGTACTGGCTTTCAATTGCCAACACTTCGGCATCCCCTTCGCATGGACCGAACAATGCCTTAGCCAATCGACTTCTGAATCCAACGAGCTTGCGGGTGTCGTAGTAGCTTTGCCTCAGCCAGGCATTCCTGATCCAGCGCCCCCTTTGCACAGATAGCGTTCCGTCCAGCGCCTCGACGTACTTCTCAATCACCACGCTAGCCCCTCCCAAACCGCGGTGAAGACGCCGCAGGTACCTCCATTTGAGGCGCGCAGCGGGCAAATAGTGCTGAAAGCTAAGACGCGGTTCGTACCACCAGCGCCAACCGCTCAGTCGCAAAGCATAACAAAGCTCCGAATCTTCTCCGGCAATCATGCTGTTGCCGGTTCGGCCGGTCAGCGCAGCCCTGAATCCGTCTTTCTGCAGTTGATCCCATGCGGTCTTACGAATCGTCAGGCCCGCCGACCATCCATATGCATGCTTTTCAGTCACATCGCCAGGCGCCTCACCCCAGGGACCAATAGCATAAACCCATTTGAACTCATCAAACCAACCCGGAACAGGCCCTTCGCACACCGCCTCGCCCAAAGAGCCACAAGCACCCACACGAGGATGTTCCGTCATAGTCTCCGCGACAAGCGTCACCCAGTCAGGACAGACCCAGTTGTCATCATCAAGACAACTCACGAACTCATACCGCGCTGCCGTCAAACCTCGACTGCGCGCGTGGCCTGCCCCCAATTGGGGCTCGTGCAAAACTCTCAGGGGAGCTGGTGGATCTTGCGGCCATGACGTCACGGCGACATCAACCGTGTCATCAGTCGACGCATTGTCCACTACGATCACTTCCCACGGGACAGCCGCATTGACTTTCTGTCGAGCGAGGTGCTTGAGCGTTGCCGGCAGACGGCTTGCGCTGTTGCGGCAAGGGATTACAAAGCTCACACCGTAAGTCATAAAGAATGAAGCCAGTCGCTAGGCTAAATGCCACCATACACTTAATACTCCATACCATTTGGCAATACGGACATCACCAAGCCCATCGTGACATCGGATGAATACCGTACGAAACCAAGCGCGCTGGAGTACAAGAGAACACTTTTGCCTCAATCTTGTTGGTTCATTCTTGACCACGTCAATTCCACGGCCAACTTCGTCACTCTATATTGCCAATAGAATGGCATGAAGCAATCCAAGAAAATGAGATCCAATGCGCAATCCCGAATATCCTTCTTAAGATACTCAAATGCACAACGTGTGGCTAAAGCAGAAGTACTCTTGAGCAGATGCAATCGACTGGCCTTCCCCAGAGATTCGGTATCGTTATGATCATAACGCCAACGGGTATCCATGATCGATAGAATAGAATCGGTTCGCATATGATTAATAGAAGCCATTGGCTGGTAAACACAATCGAAGTTCAGCTTGCGGATTCTATATGTGAGGTCTACGTCTTCGCCATTCGTTCGGCGAGAAACATCATACCATCCTGCGGCTGCAACTGCAGTCCTCCGGACCAGCGTGTCGTGACCAAACATGTAAGGTGGGTTAGTCACGATTCTATCACCCCAGTCCTGCCGCATATGAGCAGCGCGCCACCGGTCTGCAACGCCATTCAGAACGCTTTCCACAAGTCTTCCACCTACCATTACTACATTCGGATCATCCATACAACCGGCCAACTTCTCCAGCCAGTCGGGTTCAGGAACGCAGTCCGCATCCAGCGAGGCCACAAGTTCGTTGGATGCGCTTTTGAGACCGGTATTTCTTGCAGCCGCCAGTCCTTGGTTCGACTCATGCTTGATGACACGAACCGGATATCTAGATGCAAGTTCTACCGTCCGGTCTCTCGATCCGTCGTCGATGATCAGGATTTCATCGGGTGGAGATGTCTGAGCAAGAACAGCCTCAATGCAACGAGAGATATATTTCTCGACGTTATAGCAAGGAACATAGAGGGAAATATTGTCGTTCATGACTTACCTTGTTTGGGATCCAACATGCGATCCACCGCACCGGAGCAGTTTCCGCCTGCCAATAGCATTGGGGATGCGTCCAAACATTGCACTTACAGTCAGCATTGGAAGTCACACACAAGGAGGTAGCTCGTCCCGATAACGTCGTTCCCTGATGCAACTGCTCATTTTGCAGGCAGAGCCAGACAATGACAAGTCACGCCAGACATCTTTCTATCACCTCAGATAGACAACTCTTTCCACGCAAATCGACTTATCTTCTATAATCATCAAAATTGCTTACACGCTGCTTTCGGCATATTCGCGGATTTGAAGGCAACTACAGCCATGGTCTAATCGCTTCGACATCATGGGTTTACCCGACAATTCCTTTGTATCCAGAGGCAATCAATCGTAACCAAAACAAAAGTAGCTTCCTGAAGACTCCGATTGCCTTCATAAGAAACAACGAAACACCAAGTGCCCAGACAGAACCAAGCTCCGCAATATTGAGTGCATCCTTGCCTGCTTCGTGATACTTCGCTCCTAGTAGCGCAATCCTCCGATCAACCCATAAACACCTCAGATCCCTGCTCCATCGCTCAACATGATCCGGCGGAAAGACTTTTCGAAACTGGGATGAACGCATCAGGCCGGCCATTCGAGCGACAAGAGCCAAGTTGGTCTTTAGGTCTTCCATCTGTCTGAATGAGAACGTGTCGTGGGACATGCGCATAACTTGCGCAGCGTCTGGAAAATAGCAGACTCCATGTTTAAGCCCAATAGCTCGAAACGCAAAGAAATCACAGTAGAACAGTAGTTCTGTCCGGAATCCACCAACCTCCAAGAGTGCCTCTCGGCGGTATATGGTACCGCCTGACAGTGCATGAAAAGGATGCTCTGCCTCTAACCATTCACGCAGAAAGCACCCCGGATCCGCGTAGAGAGGCGCTTGCCATTTCCGAACCCCGTTACTGAAGGTTCTACCGCTACCTTCGTCAAGATATGTTATCATTCCGCACACTGCACCCGCTGTCGGATATTGCTCCGCCATAGCCATCGCCTTCTCAAAGAAACCAGGCAGGATATAATCATCGGATGCCGCAGCATATAGGTAATCGCCATCAGCAATGCCCATGGCCTGACTTAGCGCACCGAAAACCTTGGTATTATCCGGCAGCGCCACAAACTCGACGTAAGGAACATCTTTCACGCACGCCCGGATGACTTCCACACTATTGTCCGTTGATCCGTCGTCAATTATAACGAACTGATCTGGCTGACGGGATTGGGAAATGATGGCATCAATCGCTCTACCAACGAATTTGGCATGATTGTAGTTACAGAGAATGACGGAAAGGCGCGCCATTACGAAGGATTCTCTGATTTATGTGTCTTGAGCATATTCAGCACAATGCGTCCGGCCGTACCACTCGCAAGGAGCGCCAGCGCCTCGTTCACGTCAGCAAGTCTACAGCGATGGGTAATCATACTCCCAAGGTGGATATGCTGTTTTCGACACCTTCGCAAAAGATTTGGAATATCTTTGTCTGGGCACGTAGCTCCGCCCCAACTTCCCTGAATACGTTTGCCACAAATCAGTTCGTAAGGATCGAGCAGGATCCGATCGGCGACCGGCGGATGTGAGGCAAAGATACAAAGACCTCCTCCACGGCGCACGGCAGAAAATGCCGTTTCAATACCTCTCACCGTGCCTGTAGCATCGACGCTGTAGTCTAATCCATTCGCTGCTGTCAGTTTGCTGAGAATCGCAATCGGATCTGTCTCGCGACTATTGATTGAATGAGTCGCACCCAACACACAGGCAAGATTCAACTTGGCTGGATCGTGATCAACGGCTACGATCAAGGAGCAACCGGAGCTTCGCAAAGCAATGATGGCGCTCAAGCCCACACCACCCACTCCAAAGACCGCCGCCGATGATCCGGGTTTGGGCTTAATCTCATTCATCACGATTCCCGCCCCAGTCGGGAGCGCACATCCGAAGAGTGCCGCCACATCGAGCGGGATGTGTTTCGGAATTCCTACGCAACGATTCTCTGAAACAATGGTATGTGTACAGAAGGTTGTGATGGGGCCAGCATTAATGGTCTGCTTGCCAAGTCGGTATTTCGGACCACACACATCCTGGCCTTTGCCCTTGATCCAGGTTAGCACAACGTGGTCGCCTGCTTTCACCTTGGTGATGCCAATGCCGATATTCAACACAATGCCAGAACCCTCATGACCCAATAGGTGCGGCAGATACTTATCGGGTCCGCGTTTCCCTTGCATTTCCATGAGCTGACTGCGGCAGACCCCGCTGAAAGCCACGTTCACTAGAACTTGGCCGGGCTGGAGCTCAGGCATGTCTAGTTCCACGATACGGAGTGGTTTCCCAGTCTCAAACAGAACTGCGGCCTTTGTCTTCATGATTCAGTCAGCAATAAACCACCAATAGTCACCGGCATATCCCACTTCCAAAAACAACTTCTTCCAATCATCCACATGCATCATAGTCTCTGCCGTAAGCACCCACTTGAACAGTTGCTCTTTCTCTTTCTCATTCCGCCACGCATCTACTGTAACATAAGCGTGGGCTCTCGAAACGCGCATGACCTCGCGCAAGGCCGTCTTGAGGCGCTCCAGCGGCAGGTTATGGATGGAGTTGACGGAGATCACGAGGTCAAACGATTTGTCCGGGTAGGGCAGCTTCTCTGCACTAGCGATCTTCAGGAACGGTCTCACGTCCGGCATGGAGTTCTCAATGGCATATTCGCTGACATCTACACCCGCTACTGAGCAATTCGGAACTACCGCTTTGAAGTCATACAGCATGAAACCCTTGGCACAGCCGACATCCAGGATCGCTGCATCGTCAGGTAGCTTGTAGAACTCCCGCATCCTGGCCACCACGGATTTCCACCGTCCATCATATTTGAATCCGCCATACCCGCACTTTCTGTCGCCATCAAAGAAATCGCGACCAAACTCTCTGGCAAGTTTTACAATCTCCGGTGTTTTTTCAGCCGCCCTTTTGTCGTAGTCGCGAGCAGTCCTTGGATGAGTATCGAGCAAATTGATTTCGCGTCCCATAGTGTTCACCTAATGCCTTTCACAGCGGCTTGATCAATCGCAATGCCGTCGCCGATACGGCAGAGGAAGTCAGCCCAAGGCTCGCACAATGATCTTCGTATGAGCCATAACCAGTCACAAACGTGTCGGGAATGGACACCGAGGCATATCGCATGCCGGTAATGTCACAGACCGTACGCAGCACTTCGTCTCCAAGGCCGCCGGATCGCATGTGCTCTTCTATCACGATTACATGCCTGGTCTTGGTTAGGCTTGCAGTCACCAACTCTTGATCCAGAGGGCGGATCGTGTGGATGTACAATACCTCGGCACCAACTCCATGTGCTGCCAGTATCTCTCGCGCACCGAGCGCGGTACGAAGTTGCGGACCGGTCGCTATCAGCGTGATATCCCTGCCTTCGGCAACTCGAATACCCCGTCCCATCTTGATGTCTGCCGAACGAAACTCCACCCCGTGTTGATGCTCTGGAATGCGGTAATAGGTTACGTGGCGACTCTGATAAGCCTCGCGGAATAGAGTGTCAAACTCGACAGGTGTTGACGGATACGTTATTTGGACTCTCGGCAATGTCTTTAGAAGGGCAAAATCACCATAGCAGTGGTGCGTACAACCTAGATTGGAGTAATCGAACGCGCTTCCAACAGTAACGATGTTGCCATGCAACCCCTGATAGCAGTAGTCGAGCTTGATCTGTTCAAATGCGCGTTCGATGAGAAATGGCGCAATGGTGTGAACAACCGGCCACAACCCGGCGCGTGCCAACCCTGCGCCCATGCTCATGATTGTCGGCTCCAGAATCCCCACATTGTAATATCGTCCGGGACAAGCTTTGGCAAAAGGCTGGAGCACGCCGTGGCTGATATCGCCAACAAGCACGACAAGGTTCGAGTCTTCCTGCCCAACAGCCAACATCGTGTCGGCAAACTGCTGGCGAACGGATTTCTCACTCATTGTAGAGCCTCCATGATCTCCGCATATTCCTTTTTATCCGGAATGCGGTGATGCCAAGGACCATGCCCTTCCAGCATCTTCACGCCCTTACCTTTTACTGTTCTCGCCACGATGACGGTTGGTACGCCTTCAGACGCGAAGCGCACCGATTGAAATGCGACTCGAAGCTCAGTCTCCTTGTGGCCATCAACCTCGATAACCTCCCATCCGAAAGCCTTCCACTTTGCGGGCAGGTCGTCGTGCGGTAGTAGTTGCATGCCGGACTGGTTCCAGTCGACAATCACACAGAGGTTACCCAGTCGAAGATTCGGCGCAACATGCGCTGCTTCCCACACCGTGCCTTCGTGGCACTCGCCGTCTCCGACCAAAACGAACAGGCGGTTCTTGTTGCTCCGGATTCGGAGCCCCAGCGCCAGTCCGACGGCAAAACTGAGCCCATGCCCAAGTGAACCTGTCGAGGCTTCTGCTCCAGGCACTTTTGTCCTATCCGGATGCTCACCTAGGATCCCTCCACGTTTGCAGAATGACGCGATCTCTTCATTCGTGAGAAACCCGTGCCGATGCAAATTCACGTACAACGCTAAACAACCATGTCCCTTGCTAAGTATGAAGTAGTCCCTATCGGGCCATTCCGGATTCTTGTGGTCGAACCTCAGAACCTCCCGGTACAGCATGGTGATGATGTCCACAATTGAGAATGCGCTCGGAATGTGTCCGTCCTTGCCGGCGACGACCATATCAACAATGTCTCTTCGTAAATCGTTATTTATCACGACACCATCTCCCTCTCTGGTTCAATCACTGCGAATGACATCCAATAACAGAAGAGCAAACGCTCCAAGCCTCTATTGGCCGAAGAATCCCCGGCCTTGACCACCATCTACAGGTACAATCGCTCCGGTATTGAAGGAGGCGAGATCCGAACACATGAAGGTGACCCAGTTGCCGATCTCGTCCGGCCTTCCAAAACGACCGATACGCTGCCGCTCTGAGAGAAACTTTCGGACATGTTCCGGGTTGCTTTTCGACACCTCGTCCCAGTAGCCGTTTTTGGTAAAGACCGCGCCTGGAAGAACTGCAGAGACAACAACACCATCAGGTGCAACAACTCCGCCGAAGCTGCGAGTATAAGCAGTCAAAGCAGCCTTGAGCGCGCAATACGGGACCGGTCCGTGATTTTCCATGGCAGAGATCGACGAAATGTGGACAACTCTGCCCCACTTTCGTTCGACCATGCCCGGCACCAGCAATCTGTTAATCTCAACGGCAACTTCAAAATTAAAGCGGTAAAGACGCCTCCAATCCTCGATGCTGCAAAATGGATCCTTGATGTTCAGCGAACCGCCCATGTTGTGTACAACTATGTCTATGGGCCCAAAACTTCTGCTTCCCAAGGTATCGAGAAGTCGCTCCGGCGCTCCTTCAGGAATGAGATCCAGCGCCAACCCCAGATGCCCCTGCCCACTCCCCCCCACTTCTCTCACCAGAGACTCAACGTCATTGCTGCTACGTGCGACCACAGCCACCTTTGCGCCTTCCCGAGCTAGGCACACCGCCATAGATCGCCCTAACCCACGGCCGCCACCCGTTATTAGTGCTCTCTTACCTGAGATACCCAGGTCCATAACTTTGCCTCCATGCAAACCGTAGCCCGGCTTTAGTTCGTCAACATGATACCCACTCCGAGAATATAGTGGGCCATCGGATAGAAACCGGTATGAACTATCTCATCATTCATTGAGAACACCAAGACCGTCCTGAAGCGACGAGCCAGCATCGTTCTTATCGTCTCGGCACTCTTCAAGTTAACATGGCCAACCAGGCTGCCTTCACTGGCATACTCACGGCTGGTAATATTGGGAGTGCCAATAATGAGCATCCCCTCGGAACTCAGCGAGGAGCAAATGTTGTCAATGAAACAACGCTCCTGGTCCGGTTGAATGTGCTCGATAACATCGAGAGAATATGCCCCATCGAAAACATTCGACAACGGTCCATCCAGCATATTGTGTACCTCAAAGGTCGCACAGGGAATCCCCTCTCGGGAATATCGCAATCGCACATCCTCTAAAACCAGGGGCTCGAAGTCTACGCCGTGAACGGCACCGACCGTTTGGAGAACTACAGGTGTTCCGAATGCATCCCCGCACCCGACTTCCAGAACACGCGATCGTCCCGCAAGCAATTTTGAAGCGAACTTGTATCTTGCCAACATGAACAGCAAGTGTCGCGGATCGTGCCGCCAGATACTGCTAGTCCAAGGACCCATTGTGCAGGGACCTCTGTGACGAAATTCGTCTATTTGATTCTGATTTTGCGCTTCCTTAGTAGTGCTGGTCATAGGCAATCCTTTCTGATTCATGCAACGTGCAGTGGACACAGAATGTACCTCGGTCCGAACTCAAACAGGCGCTTGAGGATAGGCCGCGCACTGTCGAGTGCAAGAACAGCGATGGCCGAGTCGCCGAGATCGGCTATTTCATCCGGCAGCCGGATCAACGGCTTCAACCCTGGATACATCAAGCCCTCCCGATCCCGGTCGTCATCGAGAACGGACTCCAAGAGGCCCAAGTCGGACTCCATGTGATACGCAAGCACCGGAACCATCTGGGCCGCGCCGTATCCAAAGACCCTCACTCTGCGCCGTCGAAGCTGCTCGACGATTCCGGCAAACGACTGCAATTGAGAACGGAACAGCTCGAAGGCCGGCAACACGTCCGTCGCCGCCCGCATCATCGTACTTCCCTGGTTGGAAGAAGCCTGACTCTCGGATGACTCCTTCCGAAATGCAAGCAGCAGGGTCCCGAACCAATACCCATAGTTGAACCGGTGTGAAACATAGATTCCTCCAAGTTCGCGGACCATGCGAAGCAGCGAAGACAGGCTGAAGTAGTTGAGATGCTGATGAAACACCTGATCAAACCGGCTTGATGTGACAAGCGAATCAAGACATGGAACTTCAACAACGAACAACGCACCTTCCCGAGAAGCCTCAAAAACGGGCTGAAGCCCGGCTAATGGCCGGTTGACGTGCTCCAGAGTGTGCACAGAAACCACTAGATCCGGTGGCTCCGGAAAATCATCGCGAGGAACAATCTCTTCCAAGTACTTGCCCTCTACACGAATCGTCTCAAACACCGGTGCCGGTCGCCCCTTCCAGATCGGATCAAATCCATTCAAGAAATCCGCATGTAATGCCAACTTGTTCAGTAGATACAAATCATTGCAGCCGAGTTCGACCACACAACGAAATCGGCGATCTCCGATGATACCCTTGACAAAGTGGTAGAAGAAATCATTACCACTCGTGGCGATGGAGCTGGCGGAACTGCGATGCGTATAGGTTTCCTGATAAAGGTACTTGGGATCCACCGTGTTCAGCAACTGGCCGTGACCGCACTCGACGCACAACAAAAGTGCTTGATCAAAGACGGGGTATGCATTCATGTCATTGGGCTTGACAAAAATCCCCGTCAGAGGAAACTTCGGGAGGTGCAGTACTTCACGTAATACAGTGGAACCGCATGCGGCACAATTCTTCCTTTGCGTGCAGGCATCGAACGGAATCTTGGGTTCATTCTTCATTCAGAATGGCCCCTTGAATCTCGTATCCGGGACATCCAACGGTGCCGCCAGTTCAGGGAAATCGGCCTCTCCTATTCCCTCATCCATTAGCCGACCCACCACGCGCCCGATATCCACGGCGCGGGGATAGTAGTGCTCACTCAACGCCGGCGAGGTTGGCGTTGGACAGTCTGGCAAGGCTACCCGGACCGGAGCAGCTTTCATTGAGGCGAAGGCCTTTTCGACGACGCAAGCCACGATCTCGGAAGCGGTACCGAAAGCTTGAGTGCCGGTGTCGACAACAACAAGCCGGCCCGTCTTGCGAACAGAACGGACCACTGTATCGACATCAAAAGGACGAAGAGTCCGTATGTCCACCACTTCAGTTCCAATCCCACGCCGAGCCAGCACTTCGGCCGCGCGCAATGCTTCGATAGTCATGTACGAGACGGTCGCAACAGTCACATCGGCACCGACGCGGGCGATACGGGCCTCACCGATGGGCACGCTGAACATGTCCTCCGGCACGACATCAGACACGTTATACAACCATCTATGTTCGATGAAAATCACGGGATTGTCATCCTTAATGCTACTAACGAGCAGGCCCTTCGCATCATGTGGCGTGGTCGGAATAACCACCTTGAGTCCGGGAATGTGCGCAAACCAAGCATGTAGATTCTGTGAGTGCTGAGGTCCCTGCCCCCACCCTCGCCCAACGAGTAACCGGACCACCAACGGCACTTTCATCTTTCCGCCAAACATGTAATGCCAGTTTGCCGCCTGATTCACAAGCTGCTCCATGGCCAACAGGGCAAAATCAATGCGCTGATGCGTCATTACTGGGCGCATACCGGTCAATGCAGAGCCGATCGCAACACCAGTCATTGCGTTCTCAGAGCACGGCATGTCCATCACGCGATTCTCGCCGAACTTCTCGCACAGGCCAAGAGTCGTTCCAAAAATGCCTTTCGGGTCCGGCACGCCCAGCCCCATGACATAAACTCTGGGGTCGGCCTCCATGCACTGGCTCAGACCCTCATTGATTGCTTGAGCGTATGTCAGTTGTCGTTCCATAAATTAGCTTGTGGCCACATCCATTCCTCTTTCGCGCCTTCCATGGACACATTCTTTCCTAATCTTCATATACATTTCTCATCATCTCCCTAGGCTCTGGGAACGGACTCTCCTTGGCAAATGCCACGGCATCCTCAATCTCCGCGGCAAGTTCTTTCCGGAGCTCAGCGAGAACGCCCACGTCAAATCCACCACGCCCAACCAGTCTCTCTTCAATCCGCCGTATCGGGCATCGTTTCTGCCATTCTTGGAACTCAGCCTCCATGCGATAACCGAGGTTGTTATCGTAGTTCGGACCACAGTGCTCACGCCACCTGTATGTGGAAAACTCCAGCAATGTCGGTCCCGAACCGTCCCGTGCTCGACTCACTGCCTTACTGGCCAGTGCCAAAACGGCTTCCACGTCATTCCCATCCGCCGATGAAGCATCCATTCCGTGGGATTTAGCAATGTTGCAGATCGAGCGGGTCGGTGCCTGACGCACTCGAATGTGCGAATAGACAGAATACAGATTGTTCTCGCAAATAAAGATCACTGGTAATTGTTTCAACGCGGAGAAATTGAGGCTCTCGGCAAACACCCCTTCCTCGGTAGCCCCTTCACCGAAGAAAACAACACTGACTTTGCTCTCACCACGCAGGGTTGCTCCGAACGCCACACCAACCGCAATAGGAATCGTGCTCCCAACAATGGGCACAGCGCCAAGAAAGCCGGCGTCAGTATCAACTAGATGCATCGAACCACCCTTGCCGCCACTACAGCCGGTTGCCTTCCCGTAGATTTCCGCCAGCATTCGCTTGAGATCCCCGCCCTTAGCGAGATAATGACCGTGTGAACGATGCCCGCTCATGATCGAGTCGTCTCTCTCCAGTGCCGCGCACACGCCTACGGCAATTGCTTCCTGCCCTATGCAGAGATGCACCGGGCATCTCATCTGCTGTTCAGGGTATAAATCGGCAATCCGCTCCTCCACCATGCGGATCCTCAACATGGAACGATAGAGCCGTGTTAGTTTGTAAGTGTTCATCGCAATGAAGCTTTAGTGCTGCCGCAGCCAAAATGCTATTCTAATAGATGATCGCAAGGGACGGAAACATACCATTGTTTCGTGCGTTTGGCGTTCTAGTGGTTCACCTTCTTGTCTCTGGCCAATGAGCCACATTAGGAGATTCCAGGCAGTCGCTTCATGGTCTTGATGTTGTAGCAGCGGTCTTCGTTCTTAAGCTGCCCGTCTCTGTACGCCTGCGCGAGCCCATGGATTGCAGCCGCTACGCCATAGCGCGGCTTGAAACCTGTTGCAAGTAGTTTGTCGGAGTTGACTCTGTAACAGCGCGGATCGTTTGAGGGTGTCACTACGATCTCAGCGGGAACTTGCTTTGCCACCATCCTTGCCACATCCATAACCGAGACATTCTCGAAACCTGCGTTAAAAATGCCGGTCGCCTTTGATCCCAGTTTCAGAAAATGCATGTAGACGTCAACCATATCCTTGATATGAATATTTGGGCGATACTGCTCGCCGCCAAATACGGTAATCTGTCTATTTAACAACGCCTGCATTGTGAGCATGTTGACTGTCAGATCCAGCCGCATCCGCGGAGAAAAACCGCATACGGTGGCCGGCCGGACGCACTGCAAAATCAACTGGTCCCGATAACTGAGAAGGACCCTTTCCTCCACCATCTTTGTCTTGTTGTAGTCTGAGATTGGCACCAGAGACAATTCTTCAGTCACCTGCGGCTCATCCTTAACGCCGTACACACTGCCCGAACTTGCTAGCACAAACTGTTTAACGCCTTCCCGAACCGCACGATCAGCCAGTTGCATGGTGGCCAGGACGTTGACCTCCCAGGAAAGTTTTGAATTCAATTCGCTGCAGGGGTCATTGGCAACATTGGCGAGATGAAAGACGACGTCCACTCCGCTCAGAGGAATTGTGCCGGCGTCTCGCGTATCACCTTCAACTACTCTGAGATTCCTCTGCGGAGTCAGGAAGTTGCCGAACCACATAATATCAAAGACTGTCACATGGTGTCCTTCGTCGAGAAGTCTTTGTGTCAACAGCGTGCCCACATAACCGCAGCCGCCTGTAACCAGTATATTCATGAATGAGGTGTCCTCTCACTATTCACATTTGTCTCCACGCACCACACGGAATTCTCTGACGGAACGGGCATCATGCATCATCCCTTTACCGTGTCCTTCCGTAGTCTCGGTAGACAGTCCTATGCCTTGTGAATGTAATCGCCCGGCAGGGACTTGAGCAAGTCCAAGTGTTTGCGGACCCATTTGACCGTTTCATCAATTCCTTGCTCAATGGACACGGTGTCGGCCCACTTCAGCTCCTTGCGTGCCTTTGACGTATCAAGCAGGTAGGCCGCATCTTTGCCTGGACGTTCGCCAACAACCTCAACTAGCTTTCCATAATCAACACCAAGCCTGGCCGCAATGAGTGCGACCAATTCGCGAATCGACATCGTTTGTTTCGTTGAAAGATGATAGATTTCGCCAGCCAAGCCTTGAGTAGCCGCCAGCCAAGTTCCCTCGGCCACATCCTTGATGTGGATGAACGAACGAACCGATTGACCGCCGCCATGCAACTGCAGTCTCTTCCCCGTCAAGAAGTATAAGATCGTCCGCGGAACAATACGATAGAGTTGCTGGCCCGCTCCATACACATTTGCAGACCGTGTGAACACAACGGGAAAGCGGTAGTGTTTGAAGAAGGTCATCAGGCTAAGATCGGCGGCCGCCTTAGACACTGCGTAGGGTGTGCTTGGGGCATAGTTGGTGCTCTCCTTCACGAGACCAGAACAAGAACCGTATACCTCTGGAGTCGAAACGTGTACATACTTATGGAGGAAGTCACATGTTCGGAGCCTGTCATGAAGCATAATGTGGCCGACGGTGTTTGTTCGAAACCAGTGTTCTGGGTTCTGCCAACTTTCCGCGACCATCCCCTGTGCCGCGAAGTTCACGATGTATTTGGGTCGCAACGCCTCGATGACATCCATGATTGCCGGCAAGTCCTTGTTCAGATCAAGCATGTGAAACATATACTTCCCTTCCCCGCATTTCATGTAGGGCTGAAAGACTGGATCAGGTTCGTGGGAGCGGCTAATCCCGATGACATCGGCTCCTTTGGATAAGGCGTGATTAACAAAAAATGAACCCGAAAAAGAATTACTGCCAATGACCACTACATTCATGCTTTTCCGCCTTCAGGTCTCAGGTTTCCGCCCTCATCACGTTCCCATCACAACTCGATCCATCCAATGATGAAGGATGGCTGCGTGACACGTCTCAGCGTCCCCATAAGTCCCAGCTCTCACGTAGACGTTCAAAGTACCTAACCTCCTCAGTGGATTACTCGGAGACATGGCTGAGAGCGTAACAACATCAAGCCCGAGCCTGCCGGCAAACCGCACGGCTTTGAGCACGTTGGGAGACTTGCCCGAACTACTGATGGCAATCAACATATCCCCTTTGCGGGCTCGCCGGCGCAGAGGCTCTTCGAAAACATGTTCATATCCCAAGTCATTTGATATCGCTGTTATCAAAGAAAGATCCGAAAAGACCTCAGTGTGCAACCGTGCGTTTTTTGCAAGATCCGCCGCAGAATGACTTGCCATCGAGGCGCTGGCACCGTTTCCGATCAGGTAAACGGTACCTTTTCGGATTCTTAGGATTATGGTCATTTCCTTCCAGAGATCAAAACCTTTTTCGGATTCCAGCTCCCGGGGGCCACGGCGAATTGACAGCGAGCGCAGAGCCTTGGACAGAAGCGCTATTTCATCGTTCCATGTCATGTTTTGAGCCCTTCTGTGCTATCTGAGAATAAACACCAACTGCCTATTTCATCAACGTTTCAATCTGTTTTAGCAGAGCCACCTTATTCACGGATTCCTTGTTGCCCACCGTTGCAACCGCTTGCGCCCCAGCACAGTTGCCAACAAGCCCAAGCACATCTAGTGGTGCTCCCTGCACCGCGCAGAGAGCGGAGATGGACAGAAAAGCATCCCCGGCCCCTACCCGGTCGACCACCTTCCCTGCAAATGCTGGAACCGCAACGAGTCCGTTCTTCTTGTCGTATCCCAAACACCCATGACTACCCCGAGTCGCCATGAGAAGACCACAGTCTAATCTCCCTGCAACGTTCTTGACCAACCCGCCGACATCGCTCCTGCGGTCTCGCGACTCCAATCGCAGTTCCACCTCGGTCATTGTTACGTAGTCAGCCTTGGGATACATCGACACGGTATGGTACCCAAGATTTCCGGCATTAGACTGAGTGTTCAACGCCAGAAACGCGGATTTGCGGCACAGCATCGTGATTGCTTCGCGGTTGATCATCCCGTGACCATAGTCGACGACGATCACAAGGTCGTGCTTCGGAAGACACTTCGCAAGGGCACCACAAAGAGCCCGATCGGTCTCCTCATCAGGCTCAGTGTCGTTTATCTCGTAAACCTCCATCATCTTCATGAAGAAATAATGCTCAATAAACCGTCTCTTGACGATGGTGGGAGCATCGGTTCGATAGATATAAAGCGGTTGGACATTTGACTTTAAGTGCGACTCTATGAATCGTTTTTGCGGATTCTGAATACCGAGCGTCGTGAGCATGGTAACATTGCTGCAGAACTCTGCCACATGGTTCGCCACTGCAAGTATGCCGCCAGCAAATTTCTCCGAAGAAAGTGCTTTCATCACAAGCGTAGGCTCCTTGGATGACTTGCCGATGGCGGTGCAGTACTGGTACTCATCAATAATGGCCTCGCCAACCACCAGAACCCGCAGAGACTTGGCTGCTTCAAGAACAGCCCGGATATCTGCAAACCTGTGCCGCCGGGTAAAGTTCGCAAGAAATTCCCGAGTCTTTTCCGGCAAGACCTCAGAGTGCTTATTGATCAACCTGGAGGAACTAAACGTGATCTCGTCCGTGAACACCAGTCGACCGCCCACTTTCCTTACTGCCCGTTCTTCATCCAAGATCTTACCAGTCACATCCTCAGCGGCGTTCTCGTACTCCTTGCCCTTTGCATAGAAAGATGGTTTAAGGAGGGCTATCGTACGGACAGCTATCGGCCAATAATTGATTGCCACATAGTCAACGCAGCCGAGCGCAGCAATAGCCTCCGCCCTCAACTTCTCACCAAAGACGGGGCGCCCTGGTCCTTTGTTGACAAACCTATCTGGAGTTATCGTTACAATGAGTACATCGCCAAATTCCTTTGCAGCCTCAAAATGCCTGATATGACCGATGTGCATCATGTCGAAGACCCCGTGACAGAGCACAGTGTGCCTGCCCTTTGCCTTAAGCGACTTCGCAACACGCGCCAAAGCATCTAATCCCAGAATTTTTCGTTCTACCATTTTATCACTTCTCCTCTAGTACAGGCATATGACCACAGACTCAAACCGCCCTGCTACCACAGATGAAGGCCCGGCACAACCCATTTCATATCATTCCTATTCCATTTAGTGTTCGTGTTACGTGCCATTCCCTTTGGTTATTCCCTTGTGCTGAAAGTCATTCCGTCCCATTAGAGTACGAAATCCTCTCTGTTTCCCAAGCCAGCTTCGGCCGGATTACCCCCAGCCAGCCACCGTAGAACTCTTTACGCATTTCACCTGTGTCGTGGACCTTGAAAGAGATTACGTCTTCCACTAGAAGAATCGTCTCACTTGGTTGCCTGCCTAGAATGGGTGTAACACAGTACACTAATTCATTGAGGAAATTGGCGGGAATCCTGCAATAGGATCTAAAAACTCCTTCTTCCGTGGGTCTTGTATACCAAGGAACGGGAGTCAACGAAATGCTTGGGGAGTTGCTGCTCGAAAGAATCGGTGTTCCTATGTTGTCCTTGAGCCAGAGCGCGGTGTAGAGCATCTCCCCCGATCTGAGGCAACGATAGGTAATCTCGATTCGAACCTCTTTGGCGATATCCACATCGGCGGTTGACCCTGCAATACCATCCTGTAGGATTCTTACCGAGCACAGCCGAACCACTTCATTGCCGGGCGCTGCAGCGATGTCCGGCCACAACACCTCACCTCCCCCGCTGCTCGCTGAAGTCAGATAACTCTCGACCGCCTGAACCGGAGATGCGTCCAGAATCGCTCTGCCAGCACAGAGCACAATCGCCCTGGATGCCAAGTTTACAACCATCGGCATGTTATGAGACACAATGAGAACTGTGCGCCCTTCCCGCGCGACATCGCCCATCTTCGCAATACACTTCTTCTGAAACGATGCGTCGCCAACTGCAAGCACTTCATCCACAATAAGAATCTCTGGATCAAGATGAGCGGCAACGGCAAAAGCCAGGCGGACATACATGCCTGAAGAGTAACGCTTGACTGGGGTGTCTAGAAAACGCTCAATTTCCGCAAAGGCCACAATTTCGTCGAACTTGGCGTCAATCTCGCGCTTCTTCATGCCCAAAATGGCACCATTGAGATATATGTTCTCACGGCCACTGAGCTCGGGATGAAAGCCGGTACCAACCTCGAGAAGCGAGCCAACCCGGCCGCGGAGCACCGCACGCCCGCTCGTGGGCTCGGTTATCCTGCTGAGGATCTTGAGCAGCGTGCTTTTGCCGGCGCCGTTGCGGCCAATGATCCCGAGCACCTCGCCGCGCTTGACCTCAAAGGAGACGTCGCGGAGAGCCCAGAAGTCGGAAGAAAGGGAAGTAGCCGCAGATCCACCTTCGCCGAGACTACGGCGGACATGTGAACGCAGATGAACGCTGTTGGGAGAAGACATCTCTCGCCCGCTCGGATACTCGCTGGAGCTCGCAGAGAGCGCGGAGGTAGCATTGTTCGTCCGCGAAGCGGACGTAGCTTCTGCTCTGTGATCTCTGCGAGAGACATCTCCCCTTCCTCTTCCTATCTGCCCCATGTGCTCTGATGGATCCCGGCCGCGGAAACGGTGCCAGAGGCGCTCGGCGCTATCGCGAAGCGTGGTGGCGCCGATCTGGCCGAGCTTGTAGCGTTTGGAGAGATGCTCGACTGATATGATGATGTCAGACATATTAAGAAGACCTTAGACCATAGACCAGAAACCCGAGACGTTGGACCAGAGACAAGATGGGACAAGTTCAAGCTCGCTCGATTTATGCCACTCTGGTTTCAAAGTTAGTACCCAATCTCAGGTCTAATATCTATGGTCTTCCTGTCTAAGGTCTTCTTCACACCGTATCAATAAACGTGCGTTCGGTGCGGGAGAAGACCAGCAGGCCGGTGACAAGCAGGAGCACAGTTGTGCCAAGTGAGATTCCAAGGTACTCCGGATTCACTGTCCCAGCCCCCAAAAGAGCGTGTCTGTAGGTCTCAACGATGCCTGACATCGGGTTCACCGCGCTCACCCAACGCCATTTCTCCGGAATCGCAGACATCGGATAGACTACCGGGGTCGCGTACATCCAGAGCTGGGTCAGGAACATGGAGATATGTACAAAATCACGATACTTTGCCGTCAGCGCCGACATCCATAACCCCACCCCCAACCCGATCGCTGCAATCTGAAGAAGAAGAAAGGGAAGAGCAAAGAGGACTGAGGTAAGATGAAACGTTGCACCGGCAGATGTGAAGAACTTGAAATACAGCCAGAATACGCCAAATGTCGCCAGCTGTATCGCAAATGCGCCAAGGTTTGCGATTACAACCGACAATGGCACAACCAATCGCGGAAAGTAGACCTTCCCGAAAAGGTTGGCGTTCGCCACAAATGTCGTGGATGTCCCCTGCATGCACTGGGAAAAATACTGCCATGGCAGCATCCCGCAGAGATAGAAAAGCATCGGCGGCAATTCATCCGTGGATATCTTCGCTATCTTCCCGAAGACAACGGTAAATACCAGTGTCGTCATAACCGGTTGAATGATAAACCACAGCGGCCCCAGAATGGTCTGCTTGTACCGGATCGCAAAATCCCGCCGGATCAGAAGGAAGAGCAGGTCGCGATAATGCAATAGCTCACGCCATGGCACGCGGAACCAGGAGGTGGAAGGTTCAATTATGAAGGCAGGAGAAGACATCTGACTACAGGAATACAACGCTACGAATTACAAAGGCATGAGGCTGCAGAACGCATCGAGCAACACGTGAATGCCAACCTGCTTCGCACTTCAGCAAGTGAACACTTAGCCTTGATGACACGCCCGTGTGTCATTGACAGTTAAGCGCTGGCTCCGCTTCTGCATTGCCTGCCTCCTGACTGAGAAGTTCCTTACGAATAAGCAACTGCCAAGGCGTTCCCGGAATGTCCATTCCAGTAAAACCTGCATTTGTAGGGTTCGACAGAAAGTCATGCCATTGGCTGTCGCATTTGAAACGATAGTTTCCATACAAGCTCTCGCTGATTATGACGGCGTTAACTCCTCGATGCTCCGCAAAAGCCGTGTATGATTCTGACTTTTCATACTCTGCAACCCTGCTCCAATTCGCGGGCAGGTAGTAGTGGAAGCCTCCTTCGGCCTCAAGTAACTGCACCTTCTTGTGCACTTGCAGCGAGCCAAGGAAGTCAATGCGCTTCCTTACGTGTAGCTTACCTGATGGCTCAGACATCACGGGAGTTTGAAAGAGGAAGAGCAGACCGACCAGCAGTATGAAAAGAGATGCACCTCGTTCCGGCTGAGCGTCACAGTCTCTGACAAGCACCATAACTGCAGCAAAGAAAGGAACCATGAAGAGGAGAAGGTAGTGACTCCGGGGGTAAATCAGGATTGAGGCCAAAAGAGGAGGCACGACAAAGATGCCCACCCCAAGCAATCTCGACGAAACCAGAGGCCAAGTAGTTTTGATAGTATTCAACCGCACTTTTCCAAAGACTAATATGGCCAGGGCAATTACGAATAGAAAGTGAGTGCCCAGCAACCTGGAATATCTAATGCTACCCTCGTATGGCCGTGAAGGATATAGCAGCAACATCATTGCCTTTCCGGGGAGAAGAAGAATGTTCGAAAGCACATGCTTTGCTACGAGAATTGGATCATGAAGCGCGCACTCAATTGTCGAATGCGCATTACCAAAGCAGTTCTGAACGATCTGCGCCGAATCCGACCATGGATTGAGGTCGCTTTGCGTCCAATTGACCCAGTTGAGTGAAAAGTGCTGTTGAAAGGCCAGAAAGCTGCGCCCGCTCTCCCCGCTTAAAGGGTATCCCAGCTTTACGAGAAGCAATACCGCAATTGCAGCGACAACGGAGAAAGCTATGTACCGCCGGTTGTTCCATTGTCTTTGCCTGAACATGACCACACAGAAAGCGAACGCGTAGATCAAGAAGGCGATAAAATACTCAGGCCTGACATATGAAGCTGCCAAGGCCGAGGGGACAAGAACCGCGAAAACGGTAGCTGATGTGGTTGCAAGTGAAGCGAGTGTGAGTCCTCCAAGAATAATGCAAAGCGCAAAATGACTCACTTTGGGCCAAGTGTAGAGGTTTCCCTGCGAAACAACAAAGACACACGCAGCAAATACACTCACGATAGGTCGCACACGTTGCGCGCGCAGGAACGCGTATAGAAGAAGCGCAGGCAGAATGTTCAGAATCTTGCAGTTCAGATAGAAAAGCTCGATGCGGTCTGGCCTTAAGAAGGACAGAACATGATACCAAATCGCATATAGCGGTGCATTTGCGGCATCCGGCAATCCATTGGCATTCAGCGTAACTCCCCACCAAAGATAGCGAGACTCGTCGTTGAGTCCGATATCAAGGACCTGTTGGAGGCCAGACGTAAAATTCCACGACACAATGGCAATGACGAGGATTCCAAGAACATTCTGTATTACGGCTGGAATCAGGTCGAGCAAAGCCTTGTAAGAGCTACGAATGGTCATGAGCTACTCTCTCCTATGCATAACAATCCGACCGACTTCACCGACTTACCGCAGTGAGGCCACAGTCTCTTTTCGTGAATATCTTCACTAATGCCGTCACCATCACCTGCAATACCCAGCATCACTACCGACTCATCATGGAGCGGGCTACTTCAGCAACATCTTCAAGACTGGACTATCCAAGACGCCGTGGACTCGTGTCTGAAACTTGCGGAGATGCTGGATTCGTTTCTTCAGGAAATCACGTTGGCCGTTGCCGTCTTCCAGAGTCGTCAGTTCCGATTCGATTTCATCGAGCATGGCAGAATAGGCAGTCAGTTTCTTGCCAAGGGTATCAAACAGCGCATTCTTTGCAATCCGGCCAAACCAGTCGTTTGCCTCATAGTAATCCTTGCGGTCGCCATGGACCCATATCTTCCGCACCGCACCCCATTGCTCCAACTGCCGGACGCCGGTACTGGCGCTGCCTTTACTGATACCAAGCACACGCTGCATGTCAGCCAATCCCCTCGGCTCGGAACTGAAATAGAGATAGGCGTAGATCTGTCCGACAACCCGACCCATGCCAATAGACTGGGTCATGTGTCCGGCATCCTGAACGAAGCGGCGAGCTAATGGATTCAAGTCATGGGACATGGGAAGATTGTGGAAAGTGGGACATCAAGATTGTAGGAATTGGGACGTAGAACGTGGTCTTCCCAGACTTCACGTCCTGCCTTCAACGTTCCACAGCCCTCCTTCTCACCAGACTCCGTCCCCGTGAATTATGCGAAGCTCAATGTTCAGTTTGTACTGAACCTACCAGAAACATGTACATTGGTCAATGGACAAAAGTACGCTTACTCGCTCTTTCTGCTTCTCCACCGGCAGAGGGCCTCGTAGATAAAGTCCTGGGCGGCCAGGACTTCGCTGGCAACCAACGGTTCAGTTTCGGACGGAACATCGCCGCCACGTGATGCGGAAGTAAAGGCCAGATAGTCATTGCTCGCCCACGCAGGCTGTCTCAAACGTAGAAAAGTCAACAAATCACTGCGCGAATTGTTCCATTTTGCAGCTAAGAACAGTCGTAGACTCCTGACCGGGTGACGCAGACTGCTCGTCTTGAATCCTTCGACCGCTCCTTCAGGACCAAGCACGGCGGCTATCTTCGGAAACGACATCGAGCAGATATCAACATCCGTCCCGCCGAAATCAGTCGCACGGATCATGGCGCTCGCCATAACGGATCTCTCGCCAATGTCGGACGTCAGCCGCCAGAGTTGGACAAGAGGAAAGACATCAGACCATAGACCATAGACATTAGACCTTTCCGCCAGAGGTGGACAGTGGGACGTGGGACACGGGTCGGACATCTGGTCCTTGTTTTCAGACCCCTGCCCCCTGACCCCTGACCCCTGACTTCTGACTTCTCCCATCTCCTCGACCTTGTATCCCTTCAGCCGCATGCAATCAGGCATGTTATAGCCGTGAACGAGGCGGACGAGGATGGGAAGAGAGGAGACCTTAGACCATTGACCATAGACATTAGACCCTAGACCGCTTACCTCTGACCCCTGACCTCTGACATCTGTCCTCTTCCCATCCACTCTCTTCACCAGAAATGCCAGAAGGTTCGGCGCTGAGGGATCGTCGGCAACAACCTTGATGCGCTCGACTGACCATTCGTCTGATGCAGGTTGAAAGGTTACGAAATCATCACTGTTCAGATCGAAAACTCGAAATGGCCGCCTGCTCCTGTTGGCCATCACCTCCCAGAACACAATGACAGCAACACAAAGCAGCAGAACCATGGGAATCATACGCTGCAACAGTTTCATAAATAGAGTTTCAAGGTTACAGAGTTACAGAGCTGCAAAGTTTCCACCGGAGGTGGAACAGCGTTTCAAGGTCGCAGAAATACGCACTTAACAACACCCGCCGCGCAATAGCGAGCCTTCCTCCTGCATGGCAAGCCAAATCTACCACTTTGTAAGTCGGTCGCTCCGCTCCCTTTCCTACCTGCCGAGCTTGTTGATAAGAATTATGGAAATATAGACATAGACAATGCTGATAAGGGTCGTGCTGGTTCCATAGACAAACGTTTCACGCCAGCTACAGACCAATGGCTTGTGATCATCAGGTAGATACCGCCTCGCAATCACCGGCACAGCACCAAGCGTAACCATTAAGAAGAATAGAGGATAGACATATGCCCGCGAAAGGAAGTAAGCCGACGCAAGAAAGCCGACCATAGCCGCAATTGCAAGCCCGGCAAATCGCGCCACATACCGGCCATCTACGGACCCGGATCGCTCAAGAGCCATCCGGCTTCTCCATGCTCCCACTATGCCTGTTACTATCGTCGTGATCCAGAACCAGTACCCAAACAATCCAAGTTCAGTATAGCAAAGGACAAAGGAATTATGCGCGGCCCTCCCTCCGGTAATGTAATCACCTATCATTTTGAAACCCACCCCGAAGAGGACGTTGTTCTTGAAAGCCCAGTTTGCATCACCCCAGAACGCAACCCGCTCACGCGCCGACTCATCAAGAGATCCACCCGCGAACGGACATAGCACCAACCCGCCCATCGCCCCTATAAACAGCATAACCATTAGCCAGCGGGACGGTAAAAGCAGCATGACCATGACTGCAACAACACCAACCATCGCGATCTGACCACCACGTGAGTGCGTAGCGGCAATTGCCTGGACAATATATGCCGAAAAGCCAATGCCGCTCACGATACTGAACAATCCTCCCCGCCTTGTCAGGGCAAAAGCAAAAGGTATCGCAGTACCAAGAATCTGGGCAAGGTCGTTCGGATCTTCGAAGATGCCAAAGAAAGTGCTACGGCTGACAGGTTCATCCAACCCCGGTCGCCCCGAAACCAGCACAGGCTGATACGTAAACCCGTAACCATACTTCTGCTGCATAAGTGCATGAATAGACATGACACACGCCATAACAACAAACATCCATGCAATCTTCTTGAGTCGTGAAGGTCTGTCCGTAACGCAAAACAACAGCGCCATAAAGAAACACATCTTCCACACTTCCTCTACGGTCCAAATCACAGCCGCAAAATACAAATGGGACAGGTGGGACATCACCGCTCCAGCAAGAAGCCCCAATACCAGGAGAAAGAATGGAGTATCCCTGGGAATCGAGACACGCTTGGCACTGTATTCAACCATGAAAGAAACGCCTGATAGCCCAGTAACGAAATTGAGGAGCGGAACGCCAAAGAGTGCAGGCACCAGCCACTCCTGCGGCCGCCAGAAGACCAGTATCATGAATAGAAGGGCAAAGAAGAAGCTCATAAGAGGGTTACAGGGTTACAGAGTTACAGGGTTACAGGGTTACAGAGTAGAGAAGAAAAGAGAATCATGGCGCCTATTTGAACACGTTCAATCCAGTTGCTATTTCTGCTGAGGGACTTAATCAGACCCCATATGGCAGCGGAACACTGTCGGCATTGTCCAGACAACCTGTCGAATTCGTCTCGTTCAATGTAGTGTTGATCCAGTGCAACATACAACATGCTTCGAACTTCGCCGCATGATCCACGAGCAATAAAGATGAACTTCGCGAAATCCTTATTGCTTCCACGTTCAAATCCTTCCGCGATATTATTCATGATAGAAACGCCAGAGCGCCGTATCTGGTCGCAAAAGCCATAGTCCCGCTGATTAATCGTATTCGCAATGCTGTAGATATCGCGACTCAATACACGTGACATCTGCCATACAACCAGATCCTCGAACTTCTCCGCTCTCGTTCCCACCTCATCCCCCTCTCTCTTTGTAACCCTGTCCCTCTGTTCCGCCAAAGGCGGACGTGTCAGGGCGTAGTCTCGTGTGCGTGACGAAGCCTGATCCGCCTTTGGCGGAAACTCTGTAACTCTCTTCATACACTTCTCTCCTTGCCAAAGAGCACAATACGGATGGTCCGGAGAATAATCTGCATATCCAGGCGTATGGACATGTTCTTGATGTAGTAGAGATCGTACTCCAGCTTGCGGGCCATATCTTCCTGGTTGTCAACGTAGGGGAACCTGACCTGCGCCCAGCCGGTCAGTCCCGGCGGTGTATTCTCACGCTCGCGGTAGTGCCTGATCTTTTTCTCGAGAGCCCGGACAAACTCAAGCCTTTCGGGCCTCGGCCCCACGACACTCATGTTCCCTCTCAAAACATTCCAAATCTGCGGAATCTCGTCGATCCTGAACCGTCGGAGAATCCCACCTATGCGGGTCACCCGCGGATCACCACTCCGCGACAACACCGCGGACCCGTCCGCCTCGGCGTCCTGGATCATCGTCCGCAATTTGTACATCCTGAATATCCGCCCGAACTGACCAACCCGCTCCTGGACGTAGATTGCGGGCGCCGACGGATCGCCCAGCTTCGTAATCAGCGCTGCAAACAAACCGACCGGAACAAGGATAATCGCGCCGACAACCGCAACAGCGATATCAAACATTCGTTTCAACCTGCGAACAACAGCCATAGATGGAGCGAGGCTGGCCTGCATAAGCCACGCGTCGCTCACAAGACCAAGTGGCACACGACCACTGAAGATTTCGGCTGCGCTCAGAGCATCCAGAACCTCAATCCCGCTGAATCGAAGTCTACGGAGAATGGAGCAGTATGGCAGGGCATCGCCCCATTCCCTTGAGCACATGATCAGAAGGTCCGGATTGAAACCTCTAACCGCATTTTCCAGCTCTTTGACTCCAACGGAAACAACAGGGACACCACCAATGTCAGCAGGGACATCATCCCGTCCCGATACCGCAATAAACCCGCATACGACGTGCGGAGGCAGGATATACTTGCTTTCTATCACCTTCCTTATTTCCACGGCCGCTTTGCCAGCCCCGAGAAGCACCGTGCGGCAGACGAAGGGATTCCACACAGGCGAAAGCTCATAGACCAGCAACTTAGCGGATAGCGACAGCGCTGCATAGAACATCACCGCTGAAACCAGAACACCGCGCCCCAGGAGCAGCTCAAACCATGCATACGAAGTTGCACTTACAACCAGGAGGGCTGTGCAAAGAGAGAACAGCCAGTTGACGAGCAGGTTAAAACGGTAGGCCGCCGACTGAGTGTCGTAACTACCCACGGCATAGTTGGAAACCACAATGGTGACACAGAAGTAGAACCATCCGTCCAGATGTCCCGCGATGTACTCACTCAATGAATAGGTCAAGGGAACAAGACCCATCACAGGTCCGAATGTCTGGCGAAATCCAATTCCAAGCGCTACTGCCGCGACCAGACATAGCACGTCAAGCACAGCAAACCACAAACTTCCCGAAACAAAAACACTTCTGCGCATAGATGCCCAGCTCCAGTGTAGACGCTGCCATAAGACCAAGTGGACGGCATCAGCCTGCGCCAGGATACCACGGCAGAACAGGGTACTTCCGTCCATGTTCAGGAACAACCCTGACAATCACCCATCGTCACTCCGTCGGCAACATAGCTCTTCGCACACGCCGCGCCAGCGAGCGTATCGAAGCAGGCATGTACCATCGGCGTTTCGCACCCCTGGTCTTGACGCCATCGGCGTAATGATCGTAGTCGTAACCGTAGGCGTAAGCATACGCATAGTACGCCTGGTTCGGATACTGGTACGAATAGTAGATGCTGCTGATCTTGCTGAGGTCAATATGATTCATCACGACCCCTAGAAAATGGCCGTTCTTCAACTGGTCAAGGGCATAACGGATCAGGGGCTTGGGTGTACCGTTGACCCTGATCACATAGACGATCGAGCATAGACCCCTCGTCACAATGATGCTGACGTCGGCAGCCCGCAGTACCGGCGAAGTATCTATCAGGACGTAGTCATACATCTGCCTGACCCCGGCAAAAAACGACGAAAGATTGGCAGACTGAAGCAATTCCGCAACGTTGTCAGCCGAATCCCCGCTCGGCGCGAACGAGAGATTGGGAATATCCGTCTGCACAATGATGTCCTGAAACGTCTTTGTGCCCGCGAGCACATCAGTTATGCCTGGGCTGCGTTCCTTTCCGAGCGACCTGTGCAACCTTGGCCGCCTGAGGTCCATATCCATCAGCAGAACCTGCTTGCCAGTCTTGGCAATCATGACCGCCAAGTTGAGACAGGTAATAGTCTTACCTTCGCGCGGCTCGGCGCTCGTGAACAACATGACCTTCTGGCCCGCCTTGTCGAGCGACGTCAACACGTTCGTGCGAAGCACCCGATATGCCTCCAACACACCACTGGCATGCTCTTCCAAGACAATGGGATGGGCGACCCTTTCATCGGCCTCACCAGGGCCTACCCATCGTGGTATTCCTCCAAGGAATGGCATTCCCAATCCAACCTCAACATCAAGGATGGTCTGCATCTTGTTGTCAAAGAAATGAACCAGTATTGCCAGGCCAAAACCGGACCCAAGCGCAAGAAACAGCGCGGCAGACATGACCTTCATGGCGTTTGGCCAGACGGGATTGCCATCGGTTCTTACAGGTTGAACCATGGAGAAGTGATCAGCCTTGACCTCATCCGAGATCTTCAGATCTTGAAGCCTGGAATAGAGAGTCTTATACAACCCTTCCCGCCTTTCAACCACCAGCGACTTTCGTCTGTAGCCAGCCTGTTTCTGGGCCGCGCTCTGGTATGTGTTCTTCCAGTCGCGTATAGGCCCCTCCAGCGCCTGGTAAGCGATCTTCAGGGCCTTATGCCTGTCCTTCAGCCTGCCAAAAGCGACCTCCTGGGAAATCTTGAGTTTATCCTTCAGTTCGTCCATCTGCTTCCTGACGGCCTTGACTTCCGGATGGTCCTCAGTGAATTTCGTCAGGAGGTCCTTCTCCCGCACTTGAATCCGCATCAATTCCACCTTCATATTCGCCCACGACTTGACCTCCGGACTGTCAGCCATTGCCCGTTCCGGAACAGCGCTGGAAAAAGATGCCTTTCCAGACGCTTCTTCCTTCCCCGGCACCGAAGCCTCGGGCGAACCCTCTGTGTCACTTCCGTCTACTGCACCGACACTACCGGCCTTTCGAACAAGCGCATCGGCATCCTGTATGACAGTTGCATCCTCATTCTGTAGGATTGGAAACTGCGTATCGAGCAGCGTAAGCTCCGTGCCGAGCTGGGTGCGATAATTGAGGAGCGACATCAAGTACTTGCTCTCCATGGAGGCCTTGTACGATGTCACATCTATGGCGTTCAAACGCGCATAATCAATCAGATCATCCTCGGCTTCCTCAATACTGTCTTCCAGGCTTTTGATTTCATCTTGAAGAATCCTTGATGCAGTTCCTGAAGAATCCATCTTCAACGTCTTCTGCTTTTCCTGAAACGCATCCCAAAGCGAGTTAAGATATTTCTCAGCGTATTCAGGATTGCCGCTCTTGACACTGATGTTGAGCATGGAGCCATGGCCACGCTCAACGCCGACAGCAACGTCCAACTTCATATTCTGACGCCCGCCAAGCTTCTGGGCATACGCAGGTTCAAGCTGCCTGATTACCGTGTCCTGCAACTCCTGACTGGCAAGAATCCATATGTATGCACGTGTGGAGGACCATTGCGACGCGGTGTCGGTCAAGGCAAGCTGCGGATCGCGCCACAGCATCACAACGCATCTTGTCAGGTACTTGGAAGGTGTAAACTTGAGATAGGCAACGCCGCCGAGAAGACACAGCAATACGCAGAGAAGGATTATCTTCCAACGGAAGACAAACATCGCAAGGTATACGCGCGGATCAAACTTCGCGCCTTCGGTTTCTTCAATCTTTTCCATGCTAGAAGATGCGTCGTTCTTTGACTATGACGCGGTCGCCATTCTCCAGTCCAATATCATCATTCGGATCGCCGTACTGCAGTATCCTGCGGACATCCACATTGATCTTCTCTTCAGTTCCTTCCGGTCCTTTTCGCACAACAAGGACATTGCGCGTATCTGCCCATCTCGACAGGCTGATCTTGAAAAGAAGGCGCATCATTGTGCATGCTTCGCTGTTCGCGAAACGGATCATTCCAGGCTGGGACACCTCGCCAAGCACAAGGATCTCTTTCTCCCCGAGTCCCACCACCGTCCCCTCGTCACCAGGGAAGACATGCGCCCAGTCGGTCCCATGCAATGAAACTTCGGGAATGCTGGCCTTGCCATCCGGCCCAACCAGTGAATACTCCTCGCCATCAGCTTCGAGTCCGATCGGATTGCGCAGCCCGCCACGCACTATCTTTACCTTTGCACCCTTCGTCTGGGTCTTCAGGGTCCCGGCTCTTCTCAATGCCTCGCGCATAAGAATGCTTGAACCAGGTCCGATCTTCAAATCGGAAGGCTGGGTCACCGCGCCCGTAATCCGCACCATGTCGTAGGAAGCCTTGATAATGCGGACTTGCACTGTGGCCGACCTGAACCCGCGCTCTTCAAGCGTATGCTTTATCGAAGCGGCCGCCTGCTCCTCCGTCATGTTGGGCAGGAAAACCATGCCGACGTATCCAAACGAAATCGCAGATGACCCATTCACCTCGTACGTTCCGCCAAGCGTTGTGTCTTCGGCGACGGAAATCTCAATGACACTCTCGGGTTGGACCGTAAGTTTTGTCAGGGCGCGCATTGGCGCAAGCGGCTCCGCCGGCGCCTCCGCCCCGGTCTGCCCGGCAGGGCTGGAAGGTCCATCCGAAGACTGGACCGCCACGGTCTTGCTGTTTTGCCGCAACTCTTCCGCGACCAAACGCGCCAGCACACGATCGTCGTTGGACGCACACCCGCTGAGGATGGTCCAGCACACGGACATTGCCATGGCAGAAAGAATTGCTCTCATTCTAGCGTATACTCCACCGTCCCCGCGTCGCCACCGCCTAAGAATGCAGCACGGGATCACTAACACCTGAACACCATTTGACGCTAATATAATACGACCAAGGACACTATCTTTGCAACCTCTAAAGATGCCTTCTTTTGATACACATTCGATTCAAATGGCCAATCCGTCAGAAGTCGCAGGTGTACCTGCAATCAATACCAGCATTGAGCCGGTCATACCTCATCAAACCCGCCTCGCTGTCCCGCATCATGTAGTTCACATAGCATCGCAAGACGAGATTATCGTATATCGGCTTCGACAGTTCGGCAGAGTTGATCCACGTGCTATAGTCATTCACAAGCTCAGACGGTGTTCCGGCAGTATTCAGGCCACTTTCCCGCTCGTTCTTGCGAATCGAGTAAACCGAGGAAACGGTGAGCGTCAAATCTTCCGACAGAAGGCGGGATACGCTTAGCGCGCCGTGCCAATCGCTGTATGAGGCGCCGTAACTGCTTCCGGAACTGTCAGACCTATCCAAACCTGCCGAAAGGCTGGCGGACGCTGTTTCGCCAACCCACCTTATGCCGGTGTTAATGGAATCCACCATCTCAACCCCGTCGTGAAATCCCGGGCTGAGTCTCCGCCCTAACGAAAGGAAATACTTGAGGTCTTTCGATAGCTCAGTGTCAAGAGAGGCTGATACGACCAAACCTCCATTCTCTGCATCCGACGAAACGCCGTTTGTCGCGGACGTGGATCCAGAACCGTACCCGGCAAATACCGACGCTTTTGTCGACTTTGTCAGATCAGCCCGCGCAAACAAACCGTAATCAGACCCCGCGTAGTCTCCGCGACTATCGACTTTGTAGCTTACGGTGTGAAAACCAGCTCGCGCGCCAACCACAAGAAGAGGATTTACCTCATATTCATAGTAGGACATCCAGTCATACGCCGTCTGTTTCTGATCCTCAAAGTCCTTCGGCGCGGTAAAGACATCAAATCTACTGACGGACAGACCAAGATTCATATCGCTGGTCATCAGCCAGTCGACATCAATGCCGGCAGTGTTCTGAAGATGATTATACCGCATTCCGCCGTAAGAATCCTGCCTCCCGCGCTGATCAACATACTCAATCAGATACTGCGGTTGCGCATGAAGCCTCACGTTTACGTTCTTGAACGGGCGCAGCTCAGAACTAAGGCCTGTCCCGATGTCAGCCACGAATTCTGGAGCAGTGGTATTGAAAAACAATATGCTATCCTGGGTGTCAAGCGGGTAATACTCATACTGCGCCCAGAATGTGATATCGAGATCCGCGTATCTGCCCAACCCGACATAATTTCGAAGCGACAGGTTTGAAATCAGGGGAACGTCAATTCCGTCCTTTCTGTACATGCCGCGCTGTCCATACGTACTATAGCTACTGTCATAGACGTTTGTCGTACCCTCGGTATATCGAACGCCGATCGACTGCGAAAACTGCAGGTGGGAGTAGAATGGTCCCATCCGGAAGGTGGCAAAGCCGGGAACGTCGACAGTCGGGTGCCCCAAGTTAAAGCGCAGCATCTGCGCATACGCATTTCCCGACGGACCACAAAGGACAAGCAAAAATACAATTGCAAATATTGGAAGACTGAATCCACCACCGGCTTGAAGTCGGTGGGTTCGAAAGATGTCGAATACAATTCGACTCGCCGACCACAATCCTAATCGGTAGGGCGAACCGTCCCGGTGAGCCGTCTGTCCACACTCTGTCACCGGCTCGGCGAGACGCCTCGCCCTACCTCCAAATGCTCGTCCACTTCGCTGGCATCGCACCCCTATTCTCCGCCTGCAAGGCGTGGGGGTTCCACCATCCACGAGGGAGACAATAAGTTTCCTGCTACTCATGTTATTCCACCCTCGCGGCAGTTGGTTCGGCCGCATGTGAATCTGGAGCCGTCTGAGACTCCACTCTCCGCGGCACTGATAACCTTGTCATTATCTTCAAGTCCGTCAAGTCCTGTCCAAAGAAAGACACGACCCTGACCGTCCTGAATCGTTCTTTCAATGTCCTCAACAGCCCGGTTCTTTCGGCAAACGGGATTTCTACCACACCCGGCGATCTGATTGCCAACCCATATCCGCTGATGGCGGCGACAGGGCAATCGGTGCTTCTCAGCAGATCCTTCATCATTCTTGCGTTCAGCACCCGCCTCTTGCTGGCTGTTTCATCATCAAGTCCGGGATAATAGCTGAACGGGCCCATTTCAAGCCCTGGTGGCACTCGCATCCCGGCTTCGACCGCCAGGTAGGTGTCCTGGGTCAGCAGTCGCAAATCCTTGCCGCCCAGTTCGCGCACAATAGCCCCGGCCTTCTGGAGTTTCTTCAGCGGATACTCGTCTTTCATCCGCCACCAGATGCGGTCGCGCTGCCTTATCACCCACGACTGGTTGATCGGCGACGAAAAAGACGACAGCACCGACAGAACAAACACCGTCACGAGGAGCCACGACACCGCTCGCCGGCAGGAAGGCAGTTGCACCATCACACAGGAGAGCGCCGCCGCAAAAAGGGGAAAGATCGCCACCTGGTAGTCGTCGTAAGGGAATGGCGCCCAGATATGAACCATTGTAACCGCCGCAACTGAAGTCCACATCATCCACTGCATGGCTCCGGTTGACACAAGCCCCACCCCGCGATCAACAGCGATTCCCATTATGTCTTCCGTCCCCTGCCGCATTGCAGGCCCGCCCTCGCCAGCCCGCCCCGCCTGCCCAGTTCCGGCTCCGCAGTCGCCCGAAATCCGGAACAGCCTAAAAAGAACAATGCCGGCGAAGAGGCTGATCGCCAGGCAGTACGCCTGAACTACCCGTGATATGAATCCAGCCTTGTAAACCATGCAGGCCTGCAGGCCTGCAACAACCCGCCCCGAATGGTACTTCACCATTCCAAACAGTACGTTGTCAGCCGAGGCAACAAGTAACGGCACGAAAACCATGCACACCGTGACTCCCGATCCCAGCGCGAACCACAACCATCCCAGGCGTCTTCTTTCACCGCCAAAAAAAAGGAAAAGGAACACAACCGGCAGCACAATCCCGATCGAAATCCTGGTGCCGGCAGCCAGTGTCATCAACGCCCCGGCAATAGCAGTCCAGAACTGACCATACCGCCGGTTCGCAAAACTCAACGCGACAAATCCCAGCATCAACAACAACGCGCAAAGAGAGTATGTTTTGACTATCGTGAAGAAATAGCTCTGGTAAACGTTCACTGCGATCAGGGTAAATGTCGCCAGTGCGGCGGCGCGTCTCCGGTCAGTGCCGGTCGTATTGAATGCCAGCCATGCCGCGCACAGCGTGGCGGCAAATCCAATAAGCGCAGTGACAAGGCGGCCCGCGGCCACCCCGCCGGACGCAACCAGCGGGTATGCAATCGAGTACGCGTACGCCATCACAGGCCCCTGGGTGAAGGCGAAATCGCGGTACGGCATCTGCCCCTCGTGAACCAGCCTGGCGGCGTAAAGATACCAGCCCTCGTCCTGGTTCAGATCGCCCATGTAGAAGTTCGCGCAGGTCAGGACCAGGCACACGGCAAGCGCACAAACCCACAGACAGTACGTGAGCAGGCGACTCTCCCTGTCCTGCATCGCTCCGGACCGGGATTGATGTTCAAAATTATTTGATTCCATCTGCCTTCGCCTTCCCGGCAGCCGCTGACCCGGGGTGAACCATGGGCTCACCACGCTTACACAGCGGACAACCGGCCGGCTCATACGTCACCGGTTCCATTTCGAGCAGACTGAACAGCGGGTATTTGAAACTGACCTTGCCGCCACTCCTGTTGACCAGAACCGCTATAGCGACAACAATTCCGCCGGACTTCTCTACAATGTCTATCGTCTCCTGAACCCGGCCGCCACGCGTGATCACATCCTCAGCCACGACAAACTTCTGCCCCCTCCTGATCTCAAACCCGCGCCTCATGACGAGTTTGCCGGCCTCTTTTTCCGCAAAGATATGCGGAAGCCCGAGTGCGCGCGCAACCTCATGTCCGACAAACAGGCCTCCAAGTGCGGGCGATATCACGCATTCGGCAGTCAACTTGAGTGCCGGCGATGCGCGCATTCCAGCCACGAGCGCCTTACAGAGCCGCTCAGCCACGGCAGGGTACTGAAGCAGAAGGGCGCACTGGAAATACTCGGGACTGTGCAGCCCGGACCTGAGTTCAAAATGCCCCTTGAGAAGGGCGCCTGTTTCACGAAACGTCTGGAGCAGTTCTTCCGGTTTCATAATTGACTCCCGCCCCCCTGGGGTATTCGCATTTATTAACAGACCAAATACTTGATGCTGAACCGTATTATGCCAGCTCCACGAATTCAAGGGCAAAGAGAGACGGTTACAGAGTTACAGGGTTACAGAGTTACAGGGTTGCAGGATTACAGGGTTTCCGCATCCGCCTCCGGCGGAACAGGGTTGCAGAGTTCAGAGAAAAGGAGCGTTGCTCCCTTACTCTGCAACTCTGTCACTCTGTCTTTGTCTTTGTCACTTTGCCACTCTGTTGCCGTTCTGCCTTCGTGTTTGCATCCGGACCGACAACCGGCTATAAGCATGCCTCATGGGGATACGATTCAAGACACCGGACCTTATCAAGACCGGAGCGGTTTGCCTGGATTGCCTGGCCTGCCGCGTTCCAGGGCAACCTCCCACTGACCGCGACTGCGTGAAAGCACTTCTGAACCCGGTGTGGGCCACACCCGGCCAACAGACCGTCTTCGACACGATCAATCGCGACGAATCGGTTTGTTTTGTGGTTTCAGATCACACCAGGAAGACAGCGGCAGAACGCATCCTCCCTATTCTTGTAGATGGTCTGATCCGAAAAGGCTGCTCGCTTGAACATATGTATATCCTTTTCGCCAGCGGCATTCATCGCCATCCAACCGGAAGCGAGGTAGAGAAGATCATCGGCAAGGCGATCGCAGAGAGGTTCACCGGCCGGATATTCTTCCACGATCCTGATGATACCGCCAACCTGGTTGCGGTTGGAACAACACGTCGCGGCCACACGGTCCGGCTTAACCACCGTGCCGTCAGGGCAAAGCGCCTTGTTCTTCTGGGCAGTGTTGTGTATCACTACCATGCCGGGTTCGGTGGCGGCCGGAAATCGCTTGTGCCCGGACTCGCCGCCCGCGAGACGATAGCCTACAACCACAGCCTCACACTTGATCCTGGCGAAGACCGGATCATACCAACGGTCGCACCGGGCGGCCTCGAGGGCAATCCTGTTGCGGAGGAAATGATGGAAGCGGCTCTCATGCGCAAGCCCGACTTCATAGTGAACACGGTTTTGACACCTGATGACAGACTGGCCGGAGTCTTTGCCGGCGACATGGACGCAGCGCACAGGGCCGCATGCAGGTGTGCCGAGCAGATATACCGATGCGATATCCCGGAACGCGCAGATCTGGTGCTGGCATCCGCCGGTGCCGCCCTGAACTGGATCCAAAGCCACAAGGCGCTCTACAACGCCGACCGGGCTGTCAAGCCGAACGGTCACATCGTCCTCGCGGCCGCCTGCCCGGAGGGCCTCGGCGACGAGCGCTTCCGTCACTGGATAACCCGCCAGTCAACCAATGAGATATTCTCAGGCCTGCGTACAAATCCAGAGATCCTTGGACAAACAGCCCTGTCTACCAAACAGCGCGGCGCAAAGACCATTCTTGTCACGGACATGGGACCGGAAGATGTGGCTGACCTTGGCATAAGGACTGCGCCCGACCTCAAATCAGCGGCAAAGATCGCTATTGACGAACTTCGCGCCGCAGGCGTTGAGAAGCCAACCTACTACGTCATGCCCGAAGCTCTCTATACCGTACCGTTTGCAAGAGAAGATCATAAAGACCATAGACCATAGACCTTAGACCAGAGAGAAGAAGAACAGGCGCAACACCTCTCGCTTCTTCTGACCATATGTGGTTCGAATGCAGTTCTGAATGTCTGAATGTCTGAATGTCTGAGGTCTAAGGTCTATGGTCTAAGGTCTATTGTCTTCCCCTCTACGGTCTTCTCCGCTTCTCATCCCTTGAAAATCACGAACTTGCGCATCGCGTAATTGATCAGCACCGAGGTCACCACATTTGCGCCGAACGCCATGGTGGTTGAAATTCCGAAAGTCCTGATGAGCACACCCATCATGACTGTTCCGATCGCTATGCTGGTCCCGGATACAACATAGAACATGCCTATCTCGACAATCCTGCTGTGCCGGCCCGGTTTGAAGACCCAGATTATGTTCAGAAGATAGGCCACCAGATTTGAGAAGATGAAGGCGACGACATTATCGATCATCGCGTTCCTGGCACGTACCGTCTCGTCGACGATAGTCACTGACACACCGATCTGCCCGAGAAAACGAGCTGCCTGATCCGTGCCGGACAGCGCTGGAAAGATCATGGCTGCGGCCAGAAAGAATATCGTCACATGCACCATGGTCGCGATGCCGCCGCACAACCCATACTTGACGAACTGAACGAGCGGCCCTGACTCACGGCCGGTAAACTGCTGCATAAAAGTCTTCATTTGTCGATTTGGATCCCCCATCGCAGAAATGTCGGAACGTCCACGTCTTCACCATCGAAAATTGTCGGCTCCACGTCCTTGAACCTGCCTTTCCGCTTGGTTGTCAGGGCCAGGTCAGTCTGGGTCGCCTGTGGTTTCGATTTCCTACCGTGTTTCTTTGCGCCCGCCGGCGATGCGGCATCCGACAACTCCACGGCCGGTTCCTGATCAGGGTCCTGCTTCCAATGCTGAGATGCAACGATGGTAACCAGAACATCGTCCCCGAGATCGCTGTCCACTGTGGCGCCCATGTAGGTATGGGCACCCTTTCGAACTGTGGAACCAACCACGGTGGTGATTTCATTGATTTCCTTCAGCTTGATATCCGTGCCGCCAACCACGCTCACAAGTATTGCGGCGGCTTTACCGACGGTATCTTTTCCCAGCATCGGGCAATTCAGTGCAAGATTGGCCGCCTCCGCCGCGCGGTTCTCACCCCCGGCCTGCCCATACCCAAGGGCACAGGCGCCGCCGCTGCGGCGGGCGAGGTTCTGCAAATCGGCAAAATCAACATTTATAAGCCCCTGCCTGGACACAAGCCGCCAGATGGCGTATATGCCGGTACCAAGCGCCTGGTCGGTCTGCGCAAACGCTTCCGTAAGGCCTGTATTGCCACCAGCCACTTCGAAGAGCTGCTGGTTGGATACGACAACAGTCATGTCGGCAATGTTCAACAACTCTTCCAGGCCGCGGTCAGCCCTCGCCCGGCGCCCATCACCCTCAAAATCAAACGGCAAGGTTACGAAACAGAGCGTCAGCGAACCCGCATCATGCGCGGCCTTGACCAGGACAGGGAGAGCTCCGGTGCCGGTTCCGCCGCCAAGCCCGACCACAAAGAATGTAATGTCCGTATCGACAAAGATATTTCGCAGCATGCCCAGGTCGTCTTCCGCGGCACGACGCCCTGTTTCAGGATCTCCGCCGGAACCCATACCTTTTGTGACAGCCTTGCCTATCTGCAGTCGTATCGGCGCGACAGACGCTGAAAGAATCGCTTCGTGTGTGTGTACCGAAACGGTCGCCAGCCGGTTCTCCCACCGCCCGGCAATCCTGTTTATGACGCCGCATCCGGCCTTGCCGATGCCCACTATGCGAATGCGTTCCTGTGGCGTCACGCCGCCGTCCTGCTGCATTTCCCGCATCTTGACTACCCCTTCCCGAACATTTCCCGTATAAGCCTGCCAAATGAAAACCCGGAGTCTTCCTCATGGGCACTGCTGAGTCCATACCGGACCATGCCAACAGCCACCGCATACTCAGGCCCTTCGGTTGCCGCCGCAAGTCCGTCCACGTCCCTGGGCTTACCCACCTGGCATGGGAGACCAAACACCTTCTCTGCGAGACTCTCGATACCTCTCAGCTTCGCACCTCCACCAGTGAGAACAACGCCGGCTCCGAAGTGACTGTCAACCTCGTCGTGCTCAAGCTGAAACTTGATCATGTCAAACATTTCCTTTGCCCTGGCGTTGATCACCGTGTGAAGGGCCGCCAGGCTCACCGGCTTGTCAGAGAACCCTACTTCAGGTGGCGGCACCACACGTTTTGCCCGATTGGCAAGGTCAACCACAGCGTTCCCGGAGTCTATCTTCATGAATTCAGCCTGCTTGACGGATATATTGAAGGCCAGCGCAATGTCGTTTGTGATGTGATCGCCCCCAACACCAAAGGCACCTGCGGATGCCAGAACCTTGTCGGCATACGCCACGAAGTTCGTGGTTCCGCTTCCAAGATCGATCACAAGGGCACCGATTTCTTTCTGCTCCGGCGTAAGCACCGCCAGTCCCGCGCAGAGCCCCGTGAAGGCAACATCCTGAACATCCATCGGCATACTCTGTACAACCTTGACGGTATTCTGAATCCGGCTCCTGATTCCATGAAGGGCGAGCATGTCTATCGAGAGTTTTGTGCCGTTCAAACCCCGGGGATTGACTACGTATTGCTGATCATCAACACAGAAGTTCTGGCATATCGTGTGTATAATGTCCCTGTCGGGAGGCAGACTTATCGCTCTCGCGAGCTCCGTCACCTTCTCCATGTCCACTTCGGAAATCCCGCTGTCTGGATTAAGAACGCGGTTGGTGGTGCGACTGACGTGGCTTCTGATGTGTCCACCCGACAACGCTATGTGCACGCGCCGGATGGTCACCTGCGCACTTTCCTCGGCGCCCTGCAATGCGCCCCTCGCGCAGACCAGCGCATTCTCGAGGTCCACAACCTCTCCCTTGCGAACGCCCCGCGATGAACGTTCGCCCATCCCGGTGATTGCGATCCGGCCTTCCTCTCGCATCTCGCCCACAAGAGCAACAACCTTTGATGTCCCGATTTCAAGTGCAACTACAGGAGGTGGCGGCATATTTCAATTCCTACTTGTCCCAGCGCGGTTTCGTCGGACAGTACTCTGTAAAATTGTCATGAGTCAAATCCACAGTCTGAAGGGTGACCCCTGCCCTGTCAGCTTTACCAAGCACAATGCGAAGCATCTTGATCCGGCGTTCAATCTCACGTTTCTGTCCGTCAATATCAACTGAATCCGTCTGCCACGCAACCGATACGAGCGGCCCGTCCGCCAGCTTGACATCGATAAACTCCTTCTTGATGTCCGCCGATGCAAGTCTCAGCTGCCGACCGACCGGAGAGGTACAGCAGAAGGAAAGGAGTGTCAGTGCGTCCCTTATCCGGTCCTTGAGGATATCACCCGGCATTGTCTTCCCTTCGCCGTACCCGGTAAGCACAGGCAGGATGCCCGCACGCGACCGTGACCGCAGTGTGAAAGCCATGCCTTCCTCATCAACGACCAGGCAACGCCAATCATCCCGGATGTTGCCCAGACGAGCCACCGGAATCCTTTCAGCCACCGCAATGTCAAGCGTCCCCGGCAGGCACCTGGTCACGGCCACCGACTTTATTGAGGGTGTCTTCAGCAGGCTCGACCGGATGTCACGAAGACAAACCTGGAACAGGTTCGTTCCAACGGACTTCCGCACTGTCCCGGTGACAAAATCCTTAAGGTCCGGGTTCTCGCACCTCACCACCACGTTTGTCACGACATAATCGTCGTTACCGGTGAAAAGGATCTCCGTGACCCGCTGAACAGTCAACCACCCGAACACGGCAACCGCCCCGACGGCCACAAGCCCAAGCATCGGCATCCCGGCCCGCGGCAGGAACTTCTTGTTGCTTGAACTCAGGCGCGAATTCACTACGAAGATCGGCCTGCGTCGCCGCCCGCCAGAGTCTCTTTTCTTGCTGATCTTCCTGTCACTGAACCACATTCGCCACAATTCTTCCCGATGCGCACCGCAAGTAGTTGCCGGCCAGATTCCATAAGATGCCGAATGACAGACGGTCCGAACCGCCCTGTATTCACGCGGAACTTTCGCGGCAAGGGTCGTGCTGCGCATCGTGTTCCAGCACGAATCCCTCTACACCAGTCCCGAAAGCAAATCGAACAACCTGCAGGATGTCAAAATGCGGAATAAATTCAAGACAGATGAAGATATAAAACTGACGGTCTCAGCGACCCAGCGCAGCCAGTTCCATTATACCGGCGCACAGTTCAGGAAAACTTATCCCCGCCGCCTGCGCCGCCTTGGGAAGCAGACTGGTCTCGGTGAAACCAGGTATGCTGTTCAACTCAAGCACAAACGCACTTGTGTCGGGCGAAAGCCTGAAGTCAACACGTCCCATTCCACGGCAACCAAGCGCCCTGAATGTCTGCAGCGCGGCCACGGCGCACATGTCCGCCACTCCGGCTGAAAGCGGCGCCGGAGCGATGTACTTTGTCTTGCCGCCCGAGTACTTGGCGTCGTAGCTGTACCAGTCTCCAGGCGCAACAATCTCCACAGCCGGCAGAACCTGCTCGCCTACCACCCCGACCGTCAACTCCCTGCCGCGGATGTACTCCTCAACTATCAGTTCACTGTCGTACCTGAGCGCATCGGCGAACGCCAGCGCCCACTCCTCCTCGCGAAAGACCCTGTGCACGCCGATTGACGATCCCTGGCGCGACGGCTTCACAACCACCGGCAGGTCAATGGTCCGCCTGCCACCAGCGGCCAGAACCTCGTATCGCGGCGTCAGGATTCCCTTCCCGCGGAGAATCTCCTTTGTCCGCATCTTATCAAAGGCGAGCGCACTTGCCTCCGGGGATGATCCCGTGTAGGGAATTCCCTTTTCCTCAAGGAGACGCTGAACCTGTCCATCTTCTCCAAATTCGCCGTGCAGGGCAATGAAGACGGCCTCGATGTCCCGCGGCAGGTCGACCGTGCGCCCGGTAAGATCCATCTCGACCACATCATAACCAGCCTCCCTCAACCCCCTTGCAACAGCAGCGCCGGACCGAAGCGACACCTCGCGCTCGGACGATGGCCCACCCTTGACAACAGCGACCTTTCTAAATCTGCTTGCCTTACTCATCAATTCCTTTCATTCCATGACCAGCACTTCATTTTCAAGATTAACGCCGTGCTTCAGCCTGACTTCGGTGCGCGCTTTTTCCAGCAGGGCAATCACGTCGGAGGCATTGGCGTTCTTTCCAGTCTCAATCACATTGGCATGTCTTGTCGAGATCATTGCGCCGCCGGCTGTTGTCCCTTTCAAGCCGGCCAGCTCGATCAGTCGCCCGGCATGATCGTCGGGGGGATTCCTGAAGACCGAACCAGCGCAACGCATTCCCCGCATCCAGGATCTCCTGCCCGAGAAAAGCTTGCGCCTCGCCCTGATCTCAGTCCGTGCAGCGCACTCCACGCGGAAGCAGACCTCGAGCACCGCCGGACACCGCACACCCGATCTATATCCAAATTCCGGCTTCCCGATCAGTCTGATCTTCCCTTTCCCGTCCATAATCCGTATCCACTCGACGTGATGTCCCGTTTCGCCACCGAACGCGCCTGCGTTCATGCTGACCGCCCCGCCTACCGTTCCTGGTATTCCCTCAAGAAACTCCAACCCTCCCATGCCATGCTTCTCAAGCCAGGCAAGCAGTTGCGCCAGCGGCAGGCCTGCTCCACAGATTACGGTATCGCCTGCGGGCTGTATGCTCTTGAATTCCGCGCCGGAGAGCCTGGCCGTGATGCCACGAACCCCAAGATCGCTGACAACCAGGTTGCTCCCGGCTCCGATAATCCCGAAAGGAACTCGCATCTCGACAGCCTTCTTGAAAATACGAACCAAGTCCCGCTTCGATCCGATATCCATCCATACATCGGCACTGCCGCCAACCCGCATCGTGGACTTCCTTGCCATGGATTCATTGAAGCTGATACAAGTTTTTTCAAGTCGCAGACCGGAAACCGATGAGCACCGTGAGTCAAATACCAGTTTGGCAGCTTTGTTCGCCGCACCTTGAGTTTCGGCCTTGCACCGCTTGCGGTATTCTTTCCCTGCCCAATGTGCAATCTGCTCCACATCGCCGGCCCCGACAACAAGCAGCAAGTCACCCTTGCGCAATACCGTACTGTAGTAGTCCCATGCCTGCTCCAGCGAACCGGCCAGCATGACAGGCGGTGCGCCTGAGGCTGGTTGCAGTTTGCGCCAGGCAATATAGAGATCGGCGGATGTTCCGCCGCTGATTACAGGTTCGGACGCCGCGTAGACAGGCGCCAGCACCACCTCGTCAACACCGGCGAATGCGGATGCAAAATCAGGGCCAAGCGCGAGGGTTCGCGTGTAGCGATGGGGCTGGAACACAGCCAGGATACGCTTCCGGCCAAGACGCCTGGCTGCGCTGACCAGCGATTGAATCTCGGACGGGTGATGCGCGTAGTCCGATATGACAACAAGGTCGCCGTCATCAATCACCTTCTCGAACCGCCGCCTGGGAAGGACCACCCGGCCGAGCGCCTTTCTCACTTCCTCAAAGCCCAGGCCCATTTCAAGCGAGACGGTAATCGCCGCGAGTGCGTTGGCAACATTGTGGAGTCCGGGCAGCGGCAGGCATACACCACCAAGCCTGCATCCATCACGAGTGACGGAAAATATCGACGATCCGCCGCGCAATTTCACTGCGACGCCCCTGATCATGGCGCACTTTGAAAATCCGTACGAGATACCACCTGGCGATCCTGCGCACAGCATGGAGGCTCCAGTATCATCGGCGCAGTACACAACCTTCCTGCGCGTCTGGTTCATAAAGCGCCGGAAACAGTCCCGGAGCGCGGCCATGCTTCCGAAATGCTCCATGTGGTCGGCTTCGATGTTCGTAATGACGGCGTAGTCCGGCCTGTAGAGTTCCAGTGTTCCATCACTTTCGTCGGCTTCCACCACGAGCGTACCGCCGCTTCCGCAGCCGGCAACTCCACCCAGCGACCGGACTTCACCACCTATGCAGAATGACGGATCCTTGCCGCACGCAACCAGAATCTGGGTGATGAGCCCCGTTGTCGTGGTCTTTCCGTGAGTGCCGGCAACAGCCACCGATTCCAGTCCGTTCACAATGGCCGCAAGTGTTTCACCACGACGAAACACACCACACCTGCGTCTGCGAGCCGTCTTGATCTCGGGCGCCGACACCGGAACGGCCGAACTCCTTATAACCCATCGTACGTCCTTTGTGATATGCGACGGAGCGTGTTCCGCCGCCACCCTGATTCCCCGACTGCCAAGCCAGTCCGCCAAAGAAGAAGGTACAAGGTCACAGCCGGTGACTTTCAAACCCCTGGCCTTCAGAAGGACAGCCAATCCCGCCATCCCTATTCCGCAAATGCCAACAAGGTGGACGTGACCATGTCCACCGTTGATCATCTTTCGTATTTCGGAATTCCGAGTCATACACACGGCCGCGCAGAAGCACGGCCCTCCGAAAAGGGCTCATATTCTTTCTCTCTATACCACACCCGCACCAAAACTCGGCATAATGTGCATCCTGCAGGGGCTCGAGTCAACCGTCTTCAACATTCAACACTCAACATGCATGCATTGAACGCTGATTAGAGCCTGATCGAAAAGGTGCAGTCACGAATGTCCAATATCCAACAGCAAACGATCGAGAAATATCAGACATTACCGTATGTCTTGAGTGCGAGTTCGGATATTCCTTGTTGGTTGTTGGATATTCAACGAAATTGCAGGTCCGCCTGCCGATACTTCTGACCTCTGACATCTGATCTGCGACCTCTTCCCCATGCTTGACGCGGCGCCGATCATTCCTGATACTGGCCGCTCGCAATAGAGCCAGTTTTTTCAAGATGCGCGACCCCGGTCCGAGACGTGCATCAGTCGCTGCATCCGTCGGGAGAGGATCAATGAACATTCTGCTGCTTGCCCCGCACCCATTCTTCCAGGAGAGGGGCACCCCGATTGCAGTGAATCTCCTGTTGAAGGTCCTGTCCGAACATGGGCACACGGTTGACGTTTTAACGTATCACATCGGCACCGATGTGGCTCATCGCAATGTCGCTATCCACAGGATCAGGAATATCCGGTCAATAAGGACGATCAGGCCCGGCTTTTCATTGAAGAAAATCATCTGTGATGTATTCATGCTTGCCGACGCGTTCAAGATGGCCCGAGGCGGCAGGTATGATGTCATTCACGCTGTGGAGGAATCCGTTTTCATGGCATCCATGATCCGCCGCTTTCTCGGGATACCATACGTGTATGACATGGACTCCTCCATGCCGCGGCAGATTGCCGAGAAGACGCCGCTCTTCCGGATCTTTCTGCCGTTCATGCGCTGGTGCGAGCGGCGCGCCATCCGCCGCGCAATGGCGGTGGTGACAATGTGCGACTCGCTCGCCAAAGTCGCCAGAGATGCCGGCGCCACGAGGATTCTTGTTCTCAACGACATTTCCCTGCTGGAGCCGGCGCCGGCCGATGCCAGGGTCGAAACACGGACAAGGCTCCGCGTTTCCGGCCCCTGTTTTGTCTACGCCGGAAACTTTGAGAAATACCAGGGCGTTGAGATGATGATGAAGAGTTTTGCCATACTCCTGAAGTCGGTTGAGAACGCGACCCTGGTCATTGCCGGCGGCACTGAGCAGGATGTGCTGGAATACACCGGCAAGGCCGTGGCGCTGGGAATAGATCACTCCACCCGTTTCACGGGGCCGTGGCCGGCTAAGACACTCTCATCCCTGTTTGCCGCCGCGGATGTAGTGGTCTCCCCGCGCACGCAGGGCGACAATACTCCCATGAAGATCTACTCCTGTCTCGACTCCGGGAAGGCGGTTCTGGCCACCGATATGCCTGCACACACACAGGTTCTCTCCGCTGACGTCGCGATGCTGGCCATGCCGGAGCCGGCCGCCTTTGCCGCCGCAATGCTGCGGCTGGCAACAGATCCGGAACTGCGAGCCGCGCTCGGGCAGAAAGGCAAACAACTTGCGATGAAGGAATACTCCTTCGATGCATTCAGGCGCAAGGCGACCGGGTTCTACAAAGAAATAGCGGCGCAAACCAAGAGCGCAACCGCGGTTGCATGAGAAGTTATCGCCCGCGCTGCACAAGTCACTGGGCAGGAATCTTGGAATACGGGATCTTGAGGTTATACTGCTCGGCTATCGTATTACGCTGCTGCAGGAATTCGGCATTCCGCGTGCGGGTATACTCACCCATGAGACTGTAGATCTTCTGCCACGCCCAGCGTGTTCTGATGTCTTCGTTCCACTCGGGCGTTTTCCCGAGATCCAGGTTGAAGACCATGTCGCATTCGGCGTCACCGGCCCTGCCTGTGATCTGGAATACCATCTGATCCAGGTTCTTCGGATAGCGACAGAACAGCACGAGGGACCGGTCAAGATAGAGGTTGCTGGGCAATGAAGGTAATGCCTCGCAGTTGTTCGCGGCGGCGAAAACGACACCAACATCAGTCAAAACCGGCCGCGAAATGCCGCGCATTCTTCCTTCCACCGCGGCCGGGATGTCCCAACGGCCACTCGTTACGACGAAAGAATCACCACGGTTGCGATAGCTGACCATATCCAGCAGGTAGACATTGGCCTGTCCTATGGTTCCCATCGTGAAGATGGACAGCGCACCCTTGTTGTTCCGGCTGAATTCCTCGATGATGCTGGAGCTGTCGGTTTCCCCGACGGTCGGCAGGCCATCGCTGATCATGAGAGCCACAAGCGGACGTCCGGTTACGCGCTTTTCCTCCAGCAGCGCGCGCAGTGACCCGTACACATCGGTATCACCATGCGATTTCATTCCATCGATGAACTCCTGGGCCTTTCCAAGTGCCGCCGGATCCGGGGCGGTCCAATCCGGGAAACACCGCTCAACGCGGTCACTGAAGCCGACGATATTGAAGCGGTCGCCGGGGTTGATGCAAGCCAGGGCATTCGACCACCCGGTCCTGCAGAAATGCAGCCGTTGTTCCGTAATGCTCGCGGAGCAATCCTGCACCAGGAGAATGTCCTTGGGTAGAATCGGCAGGACTTCCGAACCAATGCGGCGGACATTGATGACGCAGTATCCGTAAGGCTCGTCACGCGACACATACTTCCTTGCCTCAACTGTCAGGTATTTCTCCAGCCGCTTGCGCTTGCCTTCATTCCCGTCCACAGTAATCCTGTTGACCGCATCGGCGGGCTCAATGGTTCCCGCAAGAATGTATGCCAAACCACCGCCGCCACCCTCTCCTGTCGGCGCCTTGCTGAGATCAAGCTGACTGAAGTCAAGGTTGCCAGGCATATTGCCGACCGCCGCGGCGCTCTTGACGGCCGCGGTCCGGTCAGCCTGGTAAACCAGGTCGGCCGCATTCGGCACTCGGGGAACAACCGGTATCATCCGCCGTGGCAATCGCGGAAGCGATTCGCCGACAAGCATCTTGTTGATCATGAGGATTTCCTGTCTGGGCTGCCAAGACGGCTGGGCGATGGTCTGGCCCGGTTTCCTGTCGGGCGACTTCACACCTTCCAGACCCAAGGTGCCAGGGGGCAATCTCGGTTCAATAATCGATTTGTCCACCCGTTCAGTATCCCTGGCAGCCTCCGCCGGGAGATCGGTTCTCACGAGCGGTTTCACCGGTTTCTCCACCGCGCGCTCCACCAGTGTGGGCAGTGGTGTCACTTCGTTCAGAATTATCTGTCGCGTCCGTTCCCGCACCACGGCATGCGTGGTGAATTTCAGCGGCAGATAGGGGAAGTACCACGCAACCAGGATGTGGGCAACCAGCGACAACCCCAGCGCCACAAAGCCGGCCTGTTTGCGCCTGCGCTGGATCTGAGACAGAATTTCCTCGAATGCCGATTCCTTCTCGACGGGTTCAGTTTGTTCGCGTCTTGTCATTGAACACCTGTTATCGCGGTTGCTGTTTGTTCAACCTGCTTTCGGGATATCGATCCGCAAGTTCCTTGAATGCCTTCGCGCTCTCCTCGTTCCTTCCCAGAACATTCAGAATCCCGCCGGCCTCGGAAAGGCATTCCGGTACAAGGACAGGATCATCAAAGAGAACAGCCACGCTCATGAAGTACTTGACGGCCTCCGCGGCACTACCCTGCTCCTTCAGGACCCTGCCGATCCCGGCATACGACCGCACCCTTATGGTCAGCGCCTTGTCGTCGGAGGCCAGCCTCGCCGCCTCCTCGAAATGCTTCCTGGCATTGACGTATTCCTTCGCCCGGAATTCAATCTCGCCCAGCCGCCAGGCCGATTCCGGACGGCACTCCAGGTTGCCCGGTATCGCCAGTGCCTTCTCGAGGACCACCCTGGCCTCATTGGTCTTCCCCTGTTCCACAAACACTCGACCGGCAAAGCAGAAACCGGTCTGTTTCCAGGAATCGCTTTCACCATTGTCCGAAAGCAATATGGCCGCCTCCAGGGCCTTGCCCAGCTCGCGCTTGCTCAACTGGTACTCGGAAAGCCAGGAAAGAAGGGAAGATGGTATCTTCCCGCCCACCGGTGAAGATACGAGCGGTGTCAGCAGCGATGCGGATTCATCCGGTTTCCCGGTCTTCTGCAGGACGAGAGCAAGTTGAAACTGGATGCGCTTTTCCAGATCCGCATTTGGCTTCAAGTCCAGCGCCTTCCTCAGCTCCTTCTCGGCATCCTGGCTCTTTGCACTGCCGTCAAGCAGTACACCAAGCCAGTACCTGGAATCGGCGGCAAATCGCGTGGCCGCGTTCCTGCCCAGGAGGTCTCGCAGTGTCGCAGTCGCCTGCTCGTCCCTGCGGAGGGATACCTCGCCCATCGCCTTCTGGTAGAGAGCCTCTTCCACCAGAGGGCTGGCGGGATACTTCAGGCACACCGCGCCCCAGTCGCGCACGGCCTCTTCGTTCTTGCCGCCCTTGCCGCGGCAAATTGCCGACGCAAACAGCGCCTGGGCTGCTATCTCGCTGGAGGAATAGCGACTGGCAACGTTGCCGAACACATCAGCGGCCTGCAGGTATTCCCCCCGTTTCTGCAGCAGGTGCCCCAGCCGGTATCCGGCATCTGGTGCAAGATCAGAATCCGGAAACTGTTCCAGGACAAGACGGTAGTACTGTATTGAGCCCGCTTCATCCTTGATGGCCATGCAGGATTCAGCCATCAACCAATAGAGATCCTTGCGGATGGCTGGTTCAGGATTCAGCGCCTTCGCATTGTCAATGGCATCCTGGAAACGGCCGGCCTTGTATAACGAGACCACATTCTCGTAAGCTGCCGGACCGGCGTAGCGACCCGTCGGGAACTTCGAGAGCAACTCGGTGTAAACCTGCGCGGCTTCGGCCGGCTTCATCAACTGACGCAGGCAGTTGGCCTTGAGGTAGAACCATTCCTCCAGGGAACCGCTGTTCTCCGCCGGCACTGCCGCGGCTGTGGCCTCCGTGGCCAGCCGCAGCGCGTCAGCAGGCAACTGCGAATAGAACAGGGCCCAGGCCCTTGGAAGCCTGGCCTCTGCCACCCGGGAATCGGCGGGATACAGCTGAAACAGCTTTGCAAAAGCCCCCGCGCTTTGCGCGTAGCTCTTCCTCCTGAAATAGATTCCTCCGAGTTGAAACCATGCTTCAGCGCTGAGCCGCGCCGACGCCTCATTCGTTGCAATCGCCTGGAAAAGTTCCTCCGCCCTGGCCTGGCCGTCGGTTTCAGCGGCGCGCAATCCGCCGAGTTCGAGCATCGCATAGGAGCGGAAAGACGTACCGGCATAGTCGCGGATGATGCGCTCGTATACCGCGACGGCTTCCGCTTTCTTCCCTGACTTGCCCAGCGCTGAACCTGTCAGGTACAGGGCCGAAGCCGCCAGTTCCGGCGGTGGCTGGGCTGCAAGGATCGATGACAGCAGCGCCAGGAGATCATCATTCCTGCCCTCCACCGCCAGCATCTCGGCCCGGCGCAGCGCTGACTTGAAACGATACTGGCTTGAAGGATAATTGTTTTCCACCAGACAATAGTATCCCACCGCTTTGAGGAGATCCTTCTTCCGGCGGTAACATTCTCCTATCCGGTAGGTGATTTCATCCGCCTTCGGATGATTTGTGGCTGAGTCCAGCGCGAACTGGTATTCCCGGATGGCCATTTCGTACATGTCACGATCATAAAGGCCATCCGCCAGCTGCAGTTGGTCGTCAATGTTAAGACTGGCGGCCGGCGCGCTCGACACCAGGCAGAACAGCAAGACAGCCATCGCGGACCTGAGCCGGAACAATTCAGATGGAACCGCGGACAAACGCGGACGTACACTGACATCGTTCCGGCTGAGCTTCATTTTGCTGCCTTTTCATCACCGGGGCCAGTCGCAAAGGAGATATTCCAGATGTCGTTGGCCCTGCAGAGATCAAGGACATGGATAAGACGCTGGTAACTTGTGTCGCCGTCAGCCCGGATCAGCACCGGTTGCCCGGGAAAACCCGTTTTGGGATCAACCACCTGCCTCAGCAGCGAAGACAACTCCGGATCACTGAATTTGCGGCCGTTGACCGTCACTTCTCCGCTCTTCCTGAGGTTCAGAATGATCTCGCCCGGCAAACGCTGTTCCACCTGTGCCGTGGCTGCCGTGGGCAGCTTGATGTCGATTTCCGTTTCCCACTGCATGTAGATCTGCATTGTGACGAAGAAGCACAGCAGGAAAAGCATAATATCAATCATCGGCGCGATCTGAAATCCCACCGTGTCTGGTTTATACCTGCCCCGGAAATTCATGAACGTCTCCCTTTCAGGAATGCCGTGAGAATCTCGCTTGCAGCCGATTCCAGCCTGGATACCAGCCGGGACGCCCGGTTGCGGAAGTAGCCGTAAAAAGCCATCGCAGGAATACCGATCAGCAGTCCGCCGGCGGTCGCAAACAACGCCTCGGCCACACCGGAGGCCAGTAGCATCGGCTTTGCCTTGGCTGCATCAAGCGCAACCGCGTTGAAGGCATTGAACATGCCGAATATCGACCCGAGCAATCCCACCATCGGCGAGAGAATCGCCAGGTCGAGCAGGTACTGCGGCTGGATCTGTATTTCAGAACCCTGCCTGATGCCCTCGGATTCAAGCATTTCCTTCAGCATGGCCCCGCCCTGCTCAGGTGCCGCTTCCATGTGGTCAAGCCCTGCCAGCACCACTTCGGCCAGCGGACACGGCTTTTCCACGCACAGCTCGCGCACCTCTTTCCATTCGCCACCACGGATCTTGGCAACCACCTTCCTGCGGAAGGAAACCGGGGCCACCTGGTCTTCGCGCATGACCACGAAGTAGTAGATCACCAGCGCTACGCCCAGGACCGACATGGCAGACAGCACATACATCATGAAGCCGCCTTTTTCGAAGATATAGCCGAGAGATAAACGCGTGGCAGCCCCTTGCGCCGCCGGCTCAGCGGCAGATGCCGCCGTAGCGACCAATCCGACGCACACTGCGACCAGCAATCCAACCAACCAGAGCTTCTTTCTCGCGGACATCTTGTTCTCCTCCTTGACTGTGGTCCCGTTCATTTAACTTCGTACGCCAAACATCAAACTGCCAAAGGGTACTTCACGCCCATAAGCCGCGACACAGCTTCACTGTAGCCCTTGCGTTTCATGGTAGCTAATCTGCGCGAGGCCAGCAAGCGCGATTTCAATCCCCTGAGATCAAGGCCGGCCGGTGCGCCCAGATGCTTCTTGGCCGCCACAGCCTTTCGCGGATCAATGCCTTCCAAGTCGCTGAGATTCTCCTTCACAAAACGATAGGCATCCCGGAACGGCATTCCTTTCCCGACGAGATCAAGCGCGCGGTCCGTTGCGAATACGCCCGGTGTGAATCCAACCATCAGGTTGTCCGTGTGTACGACCAACCCGCTCACCAGCAGCTTCATTATGCGGAGGCTGGCTCTGGTGGCGGCAATTCCACTGACAAATGGCTGCTTGGTTTCCTGGAGATCGCGGTTGTAACCGCCTGGCAGCGCCCGCACGATACCGGCAACACAGGCCTCCTGCGCGAGTACAACCGCAGCCTTGGCCCGCACAAGTTCAAGAACGTCAGGATTGTTCTTCTGCGGCATTATGCTGCTCCCGGTGCCGAACTCCCGCGGAAAAGAAAAATAGTCAAATTCCGGCATGGTGTACACGATCAGGTCCTGGGCCAGCCGCGAAATAGAAAGCATCACCTGCCCGCACGCGGACAGCACCAGCGCCTCCACTTTGCCCCGGGCGTTATTGGCATAGAGCACATTATGGACAGGCCGGTTGAAGCCGAGCAGCCTCGCGGTAAGATTGCGATCGATGGGAAGAGGGACTCCGTAGCTGGCCGCCGAGCCAAGCGGACACTGATCGTTGAGTTCATAGACGGCGGTCAGGAGCACCACATCGTCCAGCAGGCTCTCCGCGTATGCGGAAAGCCACAACCCGACGGAACTGGGCATGGCCGGCTGCATATGGGTCCGGCCAACCATCGGCACAAGCCGGTGCTTTTGGGCAAAGGCGAGCAGGACGCCGGCAAGATCGAGCGCTTCACCGATTGTACAAAGCAATTGCTCCTTCGCGAACAGGCGAAGATCGACAGCCACCTGGTCGTTCCGGCTGCGGCCCGTGTGCACTTTCCTTCCAAGCTCGCCAAGTCGCCTGGTAAGCTCGCTTTCAATAGCCATGTGCACATCCTGATCCCGCAGGGTTATCCGGAACTCACCACGACCGGCTTTGGCCATAATGCGCGCCAGTTCCGCTACCACTTTCTTCGCCGCGGCCTTTGTGAAGACCGGCGGATTGACCGGCATCCTTGACAGCATAGTCACATGCGCTGCGGTGCCGATGCAATCGGCCACGGCAAGAAGAAGGTCGGTTTCAGGATCATTACCGACGGTAAATTCAAGAACCTCAGCATCCACATTCCCGACAGTAGTCTTGCAGGCATTACCCGAGTTTGTCATTTGTCTTCCAATCCTCCAACGGGAATTCTATTTGCGCCGGTATTATCCGCACCACTCACCTGTTTCTCGACGCGGTCAATATACCTTTGAATCTCGGATCGTTCAAGCTCGTCGAGCGGGACCTTGCCGGCTTTGACGCCGGGCTCCCGACCCTCATGCCTTGCCTCGATTTCGTCCACATATTTCTTACGGTCCATTACAACTGTTTCGAGCCGTTGCCTGGCCGCGTCGGCTTCCGCCAGCAAGGCAAGCAACTTCGCGTCATGCCTGCGATTCTTCAGGGCTTCCAGAAAGACACAGTACTTCTCAACGGCATCAAGCAACTCCGGCGATCCGGCGCCCGCAGACAACCTGATTTGGGTTGCCTTTGTCACGCAAAAAGCGGGAAGCCAATCCTTCTCCTTCATCGCCACAAGATCCTTCATCTCGATAACCATGGACATATTAGTGTCGACAGGAATCCCGAGTTCCAGTGCCCGGATCGCAAGCTGATCCTTGAGCATCTCAACCGCTAATGCCGATGACGCCCCCGTGTCGGCAATGACAAGGCGTTCCCCATCAAGCCTTGCCTGCCAAATCCCGTCCAAAACCTCAACCGTTCGACAGTCCGGGAACAGGGTCGCAATCCATTCCGCTGATACCGCATCACCCGATGCCAGTCGCGAAAAGAGCATTTCAATGCATTTCGCGCTGTCGGGCAGCGACAGAAGCCATTCAACAGCCGCAGTGGATATGGCCTTTTCCATCGAGCGACCATCCGGAAGAACATGCCATTTCACCACGCTGCTGAATGGAGGCAGAGCGCCAGCCCGGCCCCAGTTCATGACGATCCGTCTGTCCCTTGATTTCAGCGCCGGATCCAGGTTGTGTGCCAGTCCTGTCGAAAACCACGCTGGAACCGCCGGCACCCGGCGAACTTCCGGCCGTGAAGATTTTGCCTGCGCCACCGTCTGCCCATCCAGAAGCAGGGAGCAGAAGACTTCCAGGACTTCTTCCCAGTCAATTGCCTCAGGATTTTCTATGAGCAGCTTCTGGACAAATATCCCTTTTGAAAACCCGGCAATGTGTTGTACACGGCCTGACTGATACCGGTCACCGGCATCGACCACAATACGGAATTCCCGCTCCCTGAAATCCATCTTTATCCGCAGAATCCGTTCGGCTTTTTCTGCCACTTCGTCGGACCATCTGGAAATGGGGATAAGTTGCGTGGTGTTGGTCCCGACAATGACAAACCGCCGTGACGGACTATGCACGGTCTTGATTGTCTGCGCTGACAAGGCTGTGGCAAGCCCCGCGAAGAGCAAAGCGAGAAAGAAACTCGTCTTCAAGGAAGAACCCTTCTCTGAAACAGCGCAAAACGGAATTACCTGGCGCCGGAGACGGTGACAGTGATCAATCCATCCTCAATCTTCGCATCCGTGATCTTTGAAACAATGGCCTTTTCCCTCGGCATGTCATCAAAAATTCCCAGGGTATTGTCCGCGACCTTCTGCACCAGCGGTCCAACCATAGGCAGGTGACCGATCTTTGCGCCGGTTACGGCAAACCTGTTACTGACCATGCCGCACGATACGTCCCGCGAATACGAAATTGCCCGGACATTCACCCTCTTCTGGAAAAGCAGGAAAGAGTATGGCCCTCTTGTTCCAACGATCCTCAGAGTGCATCTCTTCGGACTCAATTTGACGGTCATCGATCTGAAACCCGACCTGGCCGGTAACGACGAGATCCATGCATTGATGTCCTGTTCTTTCATTGCCGGATGCGTGTACGGTTCACTGCCGGATACAGCCATAGCCTGGAGTCTGTTGAGACTTGCATCGACCAGGTCCCGTTTGCCCTTCTCGGCATCGCTCCCGGTAAAGGGTTTCGCGGGCCAGAGCAACAATGCGACCAGTCCGGCGGCGACAAGCACCATCGCCAATGCAACCGCGTACAGCCCGTTCTTCGTGCTCTCGACCTGCTGGTCCAAGCCTATCTCTTCTCGCACCCTTGTGAGATCAAGTTTCACCCCGCACCTGACACAGAACAGGCGTCCAAGGTCATTTGGATAACCGCACTCACAATATGTCTTCATATGTTCCGGTCAGGAATTCTTTTTGCCGACCGCCTTGGCGGCAGGCTTGCTGTCTGTCGACCCTGAACTCTTCTTCTCTACGGACGACCCGGTTCTATCTGCCGACTGCGCTTTCTTGTAGGTCTCGCTGCGATAATCCGTCGTATAGAAGCCGCTGCCCTTGAAAATGAGTCCTCCACCGGCGCCAAGGAGTCTCTTCACCTTGTGCTTGCACTTCGGACACCGCTTCAGGAGCGGCGCTGAAATGCCCTGGAACTTTTCAAAGCTATTTCCGCAATGTTCACATTCATATTCGTAAGTCGGCATGAAACCCTCCTTGAATCCGCCAAACTCGATCATTATGTCATATTTCCAGCCCTTGTCAATCAGCCTGCGCCGGATCCACGGTAATCCCAGGGAAGTTGTCTTCTCCTGCCCCCCCCTTTTCTGCCGCACCCGCCACTCATTTTTGTCGCTGCAAGGATATATCAAGGAATTATGCGTGCATTCGGGCGTTGACGCGTCAGGAAGAATCGATGACAATTAGATCCCAACGTATGAAAACTTGGGCCGCCATCGGATTACCTGTTCTATTCTTTCTTTCGATCGTTGTGGTTTTATGCGTCCTTCCAGGCGCTGCGGAATGGCCAAAGTACTCGTCATTCTCCCTGATACCATACGTGCTTCTGGCAGTCACCGCGATGCTGGGGGCGGCTTTTTCGCAGAGCCGCATCGTCTTCATCAGCCTGCTTCTGGCTTCACTTGTATTCGCGACTGACCGGGCATTCGCAGGCGCCGATCCGGCGCGGCCGGCCGCGGTGGTTCTGCTTTCGTCAATCTACGCACCCATGATGTTCGTCATCCTCCGCTATCTTCGCGAGTGCAACATCTTCTCCTCGCAAAGCGTGCCACGCCTGCTGATGGTCGTATTATCAGCTTTCATGGTGGTCATGCTGCCTGAGGTCGGATTCTTCAGGAAAGGAATCTATGCAACTGAACTTGGCCTGCTCGAGCCGCTATCAGCAATGGTGCAGGTCCCGGTCATGGGAGTGATTACCTTCGTCCTCAGTGTTCCTTTCCTGCTCACGAGGCGGGAACATGAGAATGCTAGAATAGGCCAGATGCTGACCCTGTCCTCGCTATACCTGCTTGGCGCCCTCAATTTCCGCTCTTCGTTGTGGCACAATGGACAAAACCAGGCCGCCTTTATCCTTTTTATATCGGGATCAATCCTGGTCCTCATATGGCACATCCTCGAAACATCGTGGCGGGAAGCATACGTTGACGAGCTTACCGAACTGCCGGGCCGGCGATCCATGAAACGTCACCTTGAACAATTGAACTCATCCTTCTCCATCGCGGTGCTTGATATCGACCACTTCAAGCGCATCAACGATCAATATGGCCACGCAACGGGAGACCAGGTTCTGATGTTCATAGCAACCCAACTCAGGAATAATCACATCGGCAAATCATACAGGTATGGCGGCGAGGAGTTTGTCCTGATCTGTGAAAATGATTCCTTTGACGAGACCCTGATCGGCCTTGAAGAGTTGCGCAAGTCAATCGCCAGGAGAAAGTTCATCTTCAGGAGCAAGAGCCGACCCCGCAAGAAACCCGAGAAACCGCTTACTCCGAGAAATGAAGGCGGAATCTCAATCACCGTAAGCATCGGTGCTGCCCGCCGGACGGGCAGGCAATCCTCTCCCGCCGAGGTGTTTGAGGCCGCGGACAAGGCGCTTTACCGCGCCAAGGATGAAGGTCGCAACTGCCTGCGAACCTCGCGGTAAGGCTCTTATGCCAGCAGGCTGTCCTGACGAAGGAGCGTTTCGTCCAGCTTGTAGGCTTCGATCAATTCCTGCCGGCAGTCCGCGAATACTCTTACTACTTCCGGGTCGAACTGCAGGCCACCGCCGGCAATTATCTTCTCAGCAATGCTTTCCGGGGACGAAGCCTTGTGGTACAGCCGGCCGAATCTGAGGGCATCAAACGCATCGGCAACTGCAACAATCCTGGCAATTGGAGGTATGTCCCTGCCGGCGAGACCCCGTGGATAGCCGCTCCCGTCAAAACGCTCATGGTGCGATCTTGCGACCTCGGCTTCCTTTCTGGCAAACGGAACATTGACCAGCAACTGGTAACCGAATTCAGAGTGCTTCTTCATCGCCTCCAGTTCCAGGGGATCCAAAGCTGAGGTCTTGCGAAGAATTGCTTCCGGAATACTGAGCTTCCCTATGTCGTGCAGCGCCGCACAGTTCCTGATCTTCCTGACATCAATATCGCTGAATCCCATTTTGCCGGCCAGTATCGCGGCGTAACCCGCCGTCCTCCTCGAGTGAAGCGCCGCAGATGGCTCATGCGCGTCGAGCGCCGACATGAGCGCGTTGACCAGCGCTGCGTACGACGATTCAAGCCAGACACACGCGCTCGGCGTGCGATCCGCCGCATTCGTCTCTGTCTGCTCGGAACTCCTCTTGATGTCAAGAATGCTGACACCGCCGACATATGGTTCAGTCACAAACTTGTCCGGGTGGTCGATGTTCCTCAGAGTTTCGGCTATCTGCGTGGTCTCTTTGACAATGTCCTGAAGGCTCTTCTTTACGTCTCCGGTCTTCATCAATCCTTTTTCCAGCATCAGGTTCATGAGTTGCGCGTGAACCATGATCACGGTCAGGGACTGGTTGACATTGTGCATGAGGGCCCCGGCAACCGCATTAACGGCCTCCTTCTTGTGTTTTACCTCGAGGATCGCCGCCCTTTCAGACTCCGCCGTCACATCTCGTATCATTACAACGGAGAGATCACTCTGAATCCCGGACCCGACCACGGTAAACCTCAGAGACCTCCTGGTTCCATCGGCAAGTTCCACTTCGGTTTCATGAGTCTCATCGGTCTGTTTTCGCAACAGCAGCTTGCTCACCACCTCGTTACCGGGCAGAAGTTCATTCAGGTGCTTGTCGAGCACAGCGGGGTATCCCGGCAGCCTGAGAAGATCAAGCAGGGCTTTATTCGTCCTTGTAACGCGGCCTTCTTTGTCGATAAGAAGCATCACCTGCGGGTTCAGGTCGATCATCTTCTCGAGTTGCTGCTTTGCCAGCTCTATCGTTTTTCGAAGGTCATCCATGTAATATAGCCTCTCCCATGATTCAATCACGCCCCATCACCACAATCAAGTGCAAGGATGTAACTTTTGACGAACCATTGCCGACAGCGTATATTCGCCGCCCATGGAGGTATCGATATGACGATAAGGCAGTCAAAAGGCCAGAAAGATCCGGTCATGCAGCTTCTTCGGGAACTCCGCACCGAGACCGGACGGACAAAGCATGGACTTTTCATAGTGGAGGAAGCCGAAATGGTCCGCCGCGCCATTGATATGGGGGCGGAAACGGAGACGGTGATTCTATCGGATTCGTTCGCCGTCACCGCCGAGGCCGGCCATCTGCTCGACAAACTTGCACAAAAGAACATACGTGCCTGTTCGGCTTCCGCCGGCCTGCTCGACAAGATGCTCGGCTCGAAGCCTACTCCCGATTGTCTCGCGATAGTCAAAAAGAGGATCGCCGGCCTTCACGACATTCTCAGCACCGAGTGCGCACTGATTCAAACGGTGGAGAACTGCGAAAGCGCCGACAACCTCGGCATGTTGCTTCGTTCCACCGATGCGGCCGGGGTCGACGGCGTCGTGCTCTCGGCCGACACAACCGACCCGTTCAGCCGCAGGGCAGTAAGGGGTTCGCGCGGTGCGGTATTCAGCACACCGATCTGCATTGCACCCGGTCTCCCGGAAGCGTTCGAGTCAGCCAGGAAAAATGGGATCATGATCGTTGGAACGTCAGCCACCGCCACCGCAAATTATACAGACATCGACTACTCCGGACCAACCATGATCGTTGTTGGCAACGAACATGTCGGGCTCAGCGCCGGAACCAGGACGTTTTGCGACTCGGTCGTCCGCATCCCTATGCGGGGCAGAATACACTCATTGAACATATCAGCGGCAGTAAGCATCATGCTCTTCGAGGCCGTCAGACAGAGGGAGGCTCAAGAAGGCAGAAATCGACGTGATACTCTCCATCCCTTGTCTCTCAAACGGAAATTGCGCCTCGGGAATGCGCCACCATGTCACAAATAGAGCCACCATCAACTGAAGTCGACTGGAACGCCAGACCGTTGCCTAAAGCGGTCTGGTGGATGTACGGCTTCCAGATCACTAACGGCGTCAATTTCACCATAGCTCTCGGCACACCCATGGTTCTCATCGGGAGGTTCCTCGGAGCTCGCGAGGCGCTGATCGGCCTGATCCTTGCGCTCACGCCGTTTCTAAACGTGTTGCAAATGCTGGCCAGCAACACGGCCGAGCGATGGGGCTACAAGAGAATCGTCCTTGCCGGCTGGGGCACACGCTCCTTTGCTATCCTGCTGGCCGCTCCACTTCCGTTGCTGCACGGGCAGACACTCTGGGGATGGGCGGTTCCCGACTCGGCGCTGCTGGCGGCCCTGATCACTTTGCTGTTCGTGTTCAACTGCATCCGCGGTCTCACCTGCGTTGGTTGGGTGCCGTGGGTTTCCCAGGTTGTGCCGGAGGAGCAGCGCGGCCGCTTCTTCGGATGGGACCAGACAAGCGTCAACACCGGCGTGCTTGTTACGCTGCTCGTCGCCGGATTCTTTGTCGGCAACGATCCAATTGGTGTTCCAGGCTGGAAGTACGCCGTCCTGCTTGGGGTTTCATGGCTGGCCGGATGGCTGAGTGTGCAATTCCTCAAGCCTGTCCCATGCACCATGCCGGCAGCAGCCGCGGCCAAGGCCAGCCGAAGCTGGGCGGATCGCGGCAAAGCCTATCGCGAGGTGTGGAGGCACAAGCCGTTCCGCCGCCTCGTGTACTGGCAGGCTTTGAACAGTCTGGCCTGGGGCGCTTATGGAGGCTTCACCACGATTTTCATGCGCGACAAGCTCAACATCGGCGAAGGGCACATCATGGGCATCGCCGCAGCCGGCACAATAGGCGTCATCCTGACCAGTATCCTCTGGGGCCGGTTCTCCGACCGGTACGGCAGCCGACCAACCATGCGCCTGGCCGGCATTGGCCAGCTCGCAGTCCTCGCCGTGTGGGGCCTGGCGGCCGCCGGCCTGCTCTCCATCACACCCGGGCAGATTTTCGTTCTTAGCCTGGCCTTCGGCATCATCTGTGCCGGCATAACCATCCCGTTCCTGAAGCTGTACATGGCATCGTTTCCAAAGGGTGAGATGACCATCGCCGTGACGCTCAACACCGTCATCACCTCCATTTGCGCAGGCTGTGCCCCGCTTGTGTGGGGCTGGGTGCTGGAGATGCTCGGAACGGTGGAGTCGATGAAGCACGGCTTGCTGCGTCCGTTTTCTGTGTTCTTCGGTGTCACTGCGATCCTGACAATCCTCCTGCAGGTCGTTCTTACCCGTATCCACGACACAAAAAGCATGCCGACCCTCAAACTCGTCGGCCTGATCGTGTTTGACTGGCCCCGCCAGTTCCTCGCCGACACACTCACCCTCCTCCCCGGCCAGAAGCCGCGCGGAAAGTGATGGAATAGAGGGCCTGGCCAATTGTCAGCAAATGCAATTTTGGCAGCGACTTCCGCCGGAAGACGCCACGACAGAGCGCATCCTCTTCACACCGACAGGACGGAACCGGGAAAGAGAGTCCAGTTGCGAGGCGAGGTCTCAGCCGGCAACTTCAGAAATACCATCGCTTTCCCTTTGTACGTAAAATTGCAACTGTGGTAGCATCACACATTCTCAAACAGGTCAGGAATCGAGAAAGGAAATAGCATCATGAAAAAACTGTTGATCATTGCGTTGATGATGACCGCCGGCTTGACGACATCCCTGAATGCGGCCGATGCCGCCAGCAAGCCCGACCCGGCCGCTGTGAAGCGGTGGCAGGATATGCGTTTCGGAATGTTTATTCACTGGGGGCCTGTCAGCCTGACCGAAAAGGAAATCGGCTGGTCGCGTGGCGCACCCACGCCGATTGAGAAGTATGACAGCCTTTACAAGGAATTCAATCCCACCAAGTTCAATGCTGACGAATGGGTCAGCATCGCGAAGACGGCCGGCATGAAATACATGGTGTTGACCACCAAGCATCACGACGGATTCTGCCTGTGGGACACAAAGTTTACCGACTACAACATCATGCACTCGCCTTTCAAGCGCGACGTGGTGAAGGAACTGGCCGCTGCGTGCAAGAAGCAGGGAATGGCATTCGGCGCCTACTACTCAGTGACGGACTGGTACGATCTCAATTGGCCGGTCACGAGTCCTCATGGCAAAGTTAAACGCGAAAAGTCAGACATGGACGCCTACGAGAAGTATCTGCAAAACCAGATTGCGGAACTCATCACCAATTATGGCCCGCTTCTTACAATCTGGAACGACGTGCCGGCCATGTACGACAAAGCACGCGGCACGGCCACAATCAATCTCGTCCGCAAACTCCAGCCCGATATTATCATCAACAACCGCACCGGCGCGGGTGGCGACTACGACACGCCGGAGCAGACGATAGGCGGCTTCAAGATGGATCGCCCCTGGGAATCGTGCATGACGGTTTCGGCACACAATCATTGGGCATGGGGCGGTGCGGCGGACGGCGTGAAATCGCTCGCGGCATGCCTGCAGATGCTGATCAACTGCGCAGGCGGCGACGGCAATATGCTGCTCAACGTTGGCCCCGCTCCAGCCGGCGAGATCGCAGCCGAGCAAGCCGGTCGCCTCAAGGAAATGGGGGCGTGGCTGGGGAAGTACGGCGAAACAATCTACGGTACGCGCGGCGGTCCGTACAAACCCGGCAAGCATGTCGTATCCACGCGCAAAGACAAGATGGTCTATCTCCACCTCCTATCCTGGCCCGACGGGCCGATCAAGCTGCCGGCCTTGCCGGCGAAGATCGTGAAGAGCACGGTCCTGACAGGAGGAGAGGCTGAACTGAGACAGTCTGAAGATGAGATCACCATCAGCATCCCGGTCGCGAATCGCAATTCTATCGACACGATTGTGGCGCTCGAATTGGACAAGCCGGCCCTTGATATCGCACCGATCAGCATCCAGAAGGAAGCACCCGCGCAAGCCAAAAAGAGCAAGAAATGATTTTCAGTGTGTGTCGTCCGGGTTCCGATACCGTCATGCTGACGGAAGCGGCGCTCATGGAAACGCCTTGCTCCGTTCTGGACATGGGCACCGGCGGCGGCTACTCGGCAATACAACTCGCAAAACGCGGATTCAAGGTTCACGCGTGTGACATCTGCCGGCACGCCCTTGGTTCCGCGAGAGAAGCCGCACTGAAGGAGCGCCACGATATTCTCTTCTTCACGTCGGACCTCTGGGAAGACGCCGGGACCTACGACCTCGTGATTTTCAATCCGCCCCTCAGCAAGGCTAACCCCGCGCTGAAAGGCATATTTCGCCGCATGCCACTGTCCGAGCATCTAGGGCTGCTCCATTACATGACCAGCGGCAAGTTCCGTCGCGAGATCGTGAGGAACTTCGTAGCAGGCGCCCGGAAACACCTCAAGAATGACGGCAGGCTTCTAATAGTGACCATGACACCGGAACTTGCCGGAGCCCGGCGCCTCGCCTCAGAGTACGAATTCGATCTCACGATAGTCCGCCAGAAGGGCCACTACCACATCGCGAGGATGAGACTCCAATGAAGGTAGAGCTCGCTTGCCGACTCGCCAGGGATGGCAGTGAGCGCTCTGTTCGCTCGAACAACATCCCCCACCGCCGTGGGTGCATTACAGTGTCTCCGCTGCGTTGAAGTACCCTCCCAGCTGCACAACCCGCCATGCCAAGGTCTAACATCGTGATTGCGTTTCCTGCTCCGTTCTGACACCTTTTCGCCATGAGTCTGCTTTCCAAAGTTAGTCAAAACTGGCGGCGGCCTGCACCGCCGGAGAAGCGATTTCCTTTCTGCTGGATTGGCAGGGCTCCTGTATGAGCGGCACAACCTCCCGATTGATTCGTTTCATTTCACGCGCTGCAGTAGTCCTGTTGAGCCTGCAGATTATCCTGCTTATTTCCGGTCCTCCAAGAGGCGTTGCAGCCTGGCTTGACCGGACTGATCTGAAACCGTTTCCTCACCCACGCTACGTCGTTGTGCTGGGCGGCGGCGGCATTCCCAGCGGCTCAACGCTGACACGCTGTTACCATGCGGCGCAGTTCGGCCTGGGGATGACCGGCACCACGTTTGTGGTCTCCCTGCCAACGGACAGCGCTCCCGAAACCAGCAGCGTGGGTCGCATGCGCGATGAGCTTGTGATGCGCGGCATACCTGGAGCGGCAATCCTCATGGAATACCGCGGCCTGAACAGCCGGCAGCAAGCTGCAAACATCCGGAAATTGCTTGGCGACGCGGCAACGAACGAGACAGTCCTTGTGGTAACGTCGGATCTGCACATGCGCCGCGCCATTCTTTGTTTTCAGAAGGCCGGTTTCAACAATGTGACCGGGCTGGTGTCTTATGAGACTTCCGCGGAAGCCGACAGTGGTCCTTGGACCTGGTTCCGATATAGGGTCTGGAGCAACGGTATCAGCTCAATCAGAATACTCCGCGAGTTGATCGCGGTATTGGTCTGCAACATCACATGAACATGCTCACTCTCATCATGCTTGCCGCCATTCCGCTGGCAAAGCCGGTTATGTTCAACACACCGGAGGCGGACACTGTCGTCAGCAACCTGCAGGTGTTTCCACCGGATAATCCATGGAATCAGACGGTAACGAATTGGCCGCTGCATCCCAACTCCAGGAATATCATAGCCGGCATCGGCAACAACAAACCGTTCCGCTATAACACCGACATGGGCTTCATCCTTATCCCATCGGGCCAGAAGAAGGTCGAAGTCAAGATTACCGGCTATCCCGATGAGTCTGACAAAGGCCCATTCCCCCTCCCGGATACTACACCTATTGAAGGCTGGCCGGCGTGTTTCATTCGCAACTCGCCGCATAAGGAGATCACATTGACGGATGTTCAGCGGGACAAGTTCAATGAGGGCGGCGACCGGCACGCCATCGTGGTCGATCCAGCCAATCGCATGTTGTATGAATTCTATCAAACCCGCCGCGTTGACAACAGTTGGCAGGTTGCCCAGGCTTCAACCTTTGATTTGAAATCCAATAAACTCCGTCCTTCCGGCTGGACTTCCGCCGATGCGGCCGGATTGCCTATCTTTCCGGCGATCGTGCGTTATGATGAACTGAAACGCGGCGAGATCAGGCACGCGCTGCGCGTGACTGTGCGACGTACGCGCCGCGCCTTCGTGGCCCCGGCGACACATTTCGCGAGCCGGCTGACCGACGAGAACCTGCCGCGAATGGGCGAACGGATACGCCTGCGGCAAGACTTCGATGTTACCGGTTTTTCGCCCGGCGTTCGCACCATTCTGACCGCACTCAAACGCTATGGCATGTTTGTTGCTGATAACGGTATCGAATGGGCCATCTCGGTCGCCCCGGACGAGCGCATCCCGGTGTTCAATGAGGAGCTGCGTCGTGTGCACGGCAGCGATTTCGAGGTCGTTGTCCCGCCAGCAGCGGGAGGATTCAGATGAAATCACAGACCTGCCTGCCCCGGACAATCGGGATGGATCCCGCAGGTTGATCGGGAGCGGACTTGTGGACGCGGACCAGTTCCAGTAGCCGGAGTTAGTCAGCAGGCATATCAAAGTTGAAGAGATGCTTTGGGAGGTAAATGATGCCGGGAAGTAATGCGGTGTGCATAGAGCAAGCGCTCTTGAAAATATCTGAGAGATACCGCGACAAGAAAACCTTTCTGGATCTGGGCTGTGGCGATGGGATGAAAACCGTGCTTTTCGCCGCGTTCGACCGTTGCGTCACCGGCGTGGATCGCATGGAATGGCTTCACCCGGCAACTCGTACAGGAATTCGCTTCCATCAGGAGGACTTCTTGACAGGAAGACTGTCTTTGCCGGACAAAAGCTTCGACTTGATTCTCTCTTTTGATGTAATCGAGCACTTGCCTGACCCGACCCCGATGTTGAAGGAAATCGCCAGATTGCTTCGGGATGACGGTGTTCTCATATTGTCCACTCCAAACCGGCTTCGTATAGGAGGTGTCGTCCTGTCACTGCTGGGACGCAGGACGTTTCCCTGGTATCCAAACCCTGCCAATCGTGAAATCGACCCCTACTGCGGCCATGTGAGGGAGTACACCATGAGGGAGACAGAACGCACTTTGAATCGGGAAGGCTTTTCTGTCGTCCGGAAACACAGGTTGTTCTACGGCATGGGAGG
>Ga0247841_10001109_pt1 | contig 63677 bp, 64 predicted proteins | sample LaCruzMarch2015__2_FD_192410 | JGI IMG/M metagenome (GOLD analysis project Ga0247841, IMG submission 192410) | Freshwater microbial communities from meromictic Lake La Cruz, Castile-La Mancha, Spain - LaCruzMarch2015_18m | ecosystem: Environmental > Aquatic > Freshwater > Lake | place: Spain...
ATCAACACGGCGCACATCGAGTATCAGACGGCGAACCGTCACTACGCCCACGTTGACTGCCCCGGCCACGCTGACTACATCAAGAACATGGTGACCGGCGCGGCTCAAATGGACGGCGCGATTGTGGTGGTGTCGGCCGACGACGGCCCGATGCCCCAGACTCGTGAGCATATTCTGCTCGCACGTCAGGTCGGCGTGCCTCACTTGATTGTGTTTATGAACAAGTGCGACCTGGTTGACGATCCTGAATTGTTGGATCTGGTCGAGCTTGAGATGCGCGACCTATTGAACAAGTACCAGTTCCCGGGCGACACGACTCCGATTATCCGCGGTTCGGCGTTGAACGCGATGAACTTCCCGACCGATCCGGTGCACAACAAGTGCATAACTGAGTTGATGGCTGCGGTTGACTCGTTCATTCCCGATCCAGCTCGTGCGATTGACAAGCCGTTCCTGATGCCGGTTGAGGACGTCTTCTCGATTACAGGTCGCGGAACCGTCGCGACGGGTCGAATCGAACGCGGCAAGATTCATGTCGGCGACGAAGCTGAATTGGTTGGTTACGGACCTTCAAAGAAGACCGTTGTGACGGGTGTCGAGATGTTCCGCAAGTTGCTTGACGAAGGTCAGGCAGGGGACAACGTCGGATTGCTGCTTCGCGGCATCGACAAGGACGCGGTAGAGCGCGGTATGGTGATCGCGGCTCCCGGTTCGATCACGCCTCACACCGAGTTTGAAGGTCAGGTCTATATTCTGTCGAAGGAAGAGGGTGGTCGTCATACGCCGTTCTTCAACGGTTATCGTCCGCAGTTCTACTTCCGCACGACGGACGTGACGGGTTCAGTTGACCTTCCCGAGGGCGTCGAGATGGTAATGCCGGGCGACAACGTGCTGATCAAGGTAACTTTGATTGGTCCAATCGCTATGGAAGAGCAGGTTCGCTTCGCGATTCGTGAAGGCGGACGCACCGTCGGCGCAGGAATGGTCACAAAGGTTAGCAAGTAGTTAAGAAAGGGTTTGAAATCGCTTGACGTGGGCGGTTGCAAACCCTTATCTTTTTAGTCTGTCAGTTAAGGGCTACCGGAGCCCTTTAACGATCCGGTATTTTCTTGCGGTTCGAGGGTTGCGATGGGACCATTCAATTGGTTTTTCAAGCAATAGACAGTAGGGATTGATTCAGTCCTTACCGACTGCCGATCGGGCTTTTTCAAGTCACTTAGAATAAGATGTTGTTCTGCAATAGCAGAACTCGATACTGTGCTTACTTCGCTCTTTGCCCGAAGAAACTCTGAACTGGTTGACGGCCCTCGAGGATTGCCGCAAATTCCCCATCAATGTACGGAGTATTGACAGCGTAATGGCTGGACAAACGATCCGAATTAAACTTAAGGCTTACGATCATAATTTGATCGATAAGTCCACCGAAAAGATCATACGCACTGCGCGGGCGACAGGCGCGGCCATATCCGGGCCGATCCCATTGCCGACGAAGAAGCGGATCTATACGGTGCTTCGCAGCCCACATGTGGACAAGAAATCTCGTGAGCAATTCGAGACCCGGGTTCACAAGCGGCTGATTGATATCCTCAACTCCTCGCCCCGGACGATCGACGCTCTGATGCGTCTTGAACTACCGGCCGGCGTTGATATCGAGATCAAGACATGATCGGCCTCCTCGGAAGAAAAAAGGGGATGACCGCCTTGTTCGATCAGGGTCGTCATACCCCCGTAACAGTCCTTGAAGTCGGTCCCTGCCCGGTAGTCCGGGTGATTCAGGCGAAGCGACCCAACGGATCCGCTTACAACGCGCTTCAGCTCGGCTTCGACGCCGTAGCGGAGAAGAAGTTGACCAAGCCGGAAGCTGGCCAATTCAAGAAGGTCGGCGTGGAACCTCAAAAGGTTCTCCGTGAATTTCGCGACTTCCCCGGCGAGCACAAAGCGGGCGAGATCCTGACGGTTGACCTCTTCAAGGTAGGCGATAAAGTCGATGTGATCGGAACTTCGAAAGGACACGGTTTTACCGGCGTCATCAAAGCCCATCACTTTCATCGACCCAACCAAACGCACGGTACGCACGAATCTTTCCGCGGCGGTGGCTCTATCGGTCAGCACTCTTATCCTGCCAGAACATGGCCGGGGATGAAGATGGCCGGAAGGCACGGCGGAGTTCAGCGAACCACCAAGAACCTGCTTATCGTAAGCATAGATGCTGAAAAGGGATTGCTGCTGGTTCGTGGAGCAGTACCGGGAGCGTCGGGTGGGTTGGTAACGGTTCGTAAAGCGCACAAGGAGAGCTGACAAGATGGCGAAAATAGAAAAGGAATTGGTCGCCATCCAAATCCCGGTCAGGCGGCTTGATGGTTCGCCGACCGGAGAACAAGTGACCCTTGATCCAGAAGTATTTGGATTGCCGCGTAATGACCATGTGATGTATCTGGCTGTCAAGGCGGAACTCGCCAATCGCAGGCAGGGAACACACGCGACGAAAACGCGGGCGCTTGTATCAGGCGGTGGTCGCAAGCCTTGGAAGCAGAAGGGACGCGGCGGAGCGCGCGCTGGTTCGACCAGATCACCGATCTGGAAGGGTGGCGGTACCATGTTTGGACCTCAGCCGCATTATTATCTTCAGGCAGTTCCAGCAAAGGTTAAGCGTTTGGCTCGCCGGACCGCCCTTTCTGTGAAAGCGCAACACGGCTTGATCGACTTGATCGAGGATTTCGAATTCGAAGCGCCGAAGACCAAGAAGATTGCTGAAGTGCTAAACACTTTCCAAGCTACAGGTCATTCTGCATTGCTTCTACTGGATGGAAACAAGCCCGCTATTGTGAAATCCTGCCGTAATATCCCTCGGATGGCGGTTCGGGAAGGATCCGGAGCTTCGACTTACGATATTCTTCGCGCCCGCCGTGTCTTGATTACCCGGTCGGCGCTTGACAGCTTGGTGGGAGGGTTGCGCGGTGAATGAGCTGCTGCACGTTATTCGCAAGCCGATTGTCACCGAAAAGGCGACTCGCTTGCAGGAAAAATTGAACCAGTACGTATTCGAAGTCGCGCCTTCTGCCGGTAAAGTAGAAATCAAGCGCGCTATCGAGGAGCGTTTCAAGGTTCACGTCGAGTCAGTGCATACGATCAAAGTTCCCGGCAAGATAAAGAAGCTGGGACGCTTCTCGGGACGCCGTCCCGACCGAAAGAAAGCCGTCGTTACACTCGCTAAAGACGATAAAATCGAACTGTTCGAGAATGCTTAAGAGCAACGAGCGATAGATGCCAGTTAAGTCACGCAAACCGGTCACGCCACCTTCTCGCTTTACAGTCACTTCGGATTTCTCCGATCTGACCGCCAAAGCTCCCGAGAAGAGCCTGCTCAAACCTCTAAAGAGGAGCGGCGGCCGAAACAATCTCGGTCGTGAGACCGCTTATCACCGCGGCGGCGGGCACAAGCGGATGCTTCGGGTGGTTGACTTCCGTCGCGATAAGCCGGGTGTTCCCGCTAAAGTCGCTTCCATCGAATATGATCCCAACCGTTCAGCCCGTCTCGCCCTGCTATTCTATGCAGACGGCGAGAAGCGATACATTATCGCGCCGAATGGATTGAAGGTCGGCGACGTGATTATGCGCGGAACCGGACTCGAAGTGCAGCCAGGCAATTGTATGCCGCTTGCAGACATCCCGCTCGGCACGACGGTTCACAATATTGAGATCAAGCCCGGTAAGGGCGGTCAGGTTGCGCGCGGCGCTGGAGTCGGCGCACAGATGATGGCGAAGGACGGCGAATTCATTCTGCTGCGACTCCCATCCGGTGAGGTTCGTCAGTTCCGTCGGGATTGTATAGCAACCATCGGACAAGTTGGGAACATCGATCACGAACAGCTTTCTCTCGGTAAAGCAGGACGTGCGCGTTGGCTGGGTCGGAGACCGAACTCACGCGCGGTAGCAATGAACCCGATCGACCATCCGATGGGCGGCGGCGAAGGAAAGTCTTCAGGCGGTCGCCACCCCTGCACACCGTGGGGTAAACCGACCAAAGGCTTTAAAACCCGGAAACCGCAGCAATCAGATAAGTACATCCTCGAGCGACGCAAGAAGCGTTAATCGAGATTACTGTAAAGGTAGTAGAACAGGCATTCTTGCCTGTGAGGAGACGGACAGGAATGTCTGTCGTACTGAAGAGCGAGGAGACAGGCAGGAATGTCTGTTCCACTGACAGGGGTAAATCCCGTCAGATACGAATAATTTGCGAAGTGGTTAGCGAGGCTTAAGTTATGGCGCGGTCCCTCAAAAAAGGGCCCTACATTGATGCGAAGCTCTTCGAAAAAGTCGAAGGGCTGAACCGAGCGAGCCAGAAGAAGGTCGTAAAGACTTGGGCTCGCCGATCAATGATTCCCCCGGAATTCGTCGGTCACACACTTGCAGTTCATAATGGCAAGAAGTTCCTGCCGGTATTCGTTACAGAGAATATGGTTGGACATAAATTGGGCGAATTCTCGCCGACCCGCACATTTCGCGCGCACGGCGGCAAGAAGTCCGAAAAGACGACCAAGGTGAAGTAGAGATGACCGTAGTAAAAGGAAAACTCCTCCAATCCAAGGCGTCCGCCAAGTACGTGCGGATTACACCGCGCAAGATGCGTCTGGTTGCAGACTTAGTGCGTGGCAAGAAGGTGAACGAGGCGGTTAATATGCTCGGTTTCACCAACAAGCGCGCCGCCGGGCCGATCGAGAAAGTTGTCCGCTCTGCCCTGGCCAACTTGATGCAACAGGATGCAGCTGCGAAGCTTGATCCAGCCGACGCTATCGTCCAGGAAATTCGTGTGGATGAAGGCCCGATGCTCAAGCGCTGGCGTCCACGGGCGATGGGGCGAGCTTATCATATTCAGAAGAAGACAAGCCACTTGACTGTTGTAGTCAGTGCGCCTGAACCGACAGTGGTCGTGAAGGTGAAGCCGGCGAAGACGCCCAAGCCGAAAGCGACGGCGGATCAACCCAAGCCTGCGGCGACCGAGTAACCGCAACCGACGAAGTAGATAAAGCCGTATGTCTGCCGGTTTCAACGGGCAGCGACGGACCAATATTGAGGATAGCCTTCCTAATAATGCTGGTATCTTAGTGGGACAGAAAGCCAACCCGGTCGGGCTGCGCCTCGGCATCAATAAAACTTGGTCGTCGAACTGGTTCGACGAAAAGAAATTCGCCGATAAGCTGGCAGAAGACCTCTTCCTTCGTAACTATCTGGAAAAACGTCTCCAGAATGCGGGCGTAGCAAAGATCGAAATCGAACGCACGCTTAAGCAGGTAACGATTAATATCAACACTGCTCGCCCCGGAGTCGTAATCGGCCGCAAAGGCGCCGATGTGGACAAGCTTCGCGATGAAATGAAGCGCCTCACAGGTAAAGAGGTGCAGATTAATATCCTCGAAATCAAGCGACCGGAATTGGAAGCGGCGCTTGTCGGCGAGACCATCGCAAAACAACTCGAAGGACGCGTCTCTTTCAGGCGAGCGATGAAGCGAGCGCTTCAATCGACCCGCCGGATGGGGGCGGAAGGGGTAAAGATCACCTGCTCAGGCCGACTCGGCGGGGCCGAAATGTCCCGGACCGAAACCTATAAGGATGGTCGAATCCCACTCCATACTCTACGCGCGGATATAGATTACGCCCTTAAAGTCGCCTATACGGCGATGGGGACGATCGGCGTGAAGGTTTGGATTTGCAAAGGCGAAATTTTAGGGCATCGCGGCGAAGCCCGCGAAGCTCATAGCTAAGCGAACAACGGTAACCGTTAATGCTTGCACCGAAGAGAATGAAATTCCGCCGCGTCCACCGGGGACGGAGGACAGGCAAGGCGATGCGCGGAAGCGATATATCATTCGGCCAGTATGGTCTCAAAGCCATGGAGCCGGCGTGGATTACTTCGCGTCAGATAGAAGCAGCCCGTATTGCAATAAACCGCGCCATGAAGCGCGGCGGCAAGATATGGATTCGTATCTTTCCTGATAAGCCGGTCACGAAAAAACCGGCCGAAACCCGAATGGGTAAAGGGAAGGGCGCTCCAGAATTCTATGTCGCTGTGGTCAAATCTGGACGCGTGATGTTTGAAATCGAGGGAGTAACAGAGGAAACGGCTCGCGACGCTATGAAGCTCGCTGCCGCAAAACTCCCGGTGCTCTGCCGATTCGTCACCCGGAGTGAGGGCGCGTTATGAAAATAAAAGAAATTCGTGATTTGAGCCAGCAAGAGCTGGAAGTCAAGATCAAGGATACCGAAGAGGCGCTGGCGAATATTCGCTTCCAGCACGCCTTGCATCAGCTTGATAACACCGGTAAGGTGCGTCTGATGCGCCGTGATTTGGCCAGAATGCTGACCATACAGAAGGAGATCGCCCTCGGCATTCCTGAGATGCTGAAGGCGAAAGCGGCAGCGCGGGAGAACTAAGTGGAATCCAGGACCCATAAGAAAGTGCAGATAGGTCTCGTTACCTCCACGAAGATGGATAAGACCATTTCCGTCAAGGTCGAACGTCGCCTGCCACACCCAATTTATCATAAGTATTACACCCGGTCGAAGAAATTTCTGGCCCATGATCCAGAGAACTCCTGCAATGAAGGAGATCGGGTGAAAATTATCGAGTGCCGGCCGCTCTCAGCGCGCAAGCGCTGGCGGCTGCTTGAGATTATCGAGCGGAAGGCCTAAGGCCGCCGCCCCGCAGCCGGAACATCACCAATGATCCAGGAAGAAACCCAATTAATCGTCGCCGATAACACCGGCGCAAAGCGCGTCAAGTGCTTCCGTATCCTCGGCGGCACCGGACGGCGTTATGCCACGGTGGGAGACATCATTGTCGTATCGGTACGCAGCGCCACGCCGACCTCGCGAATTAAAAAGGGGTCAGTCTCAAAGGCAGTGGTTGTCAGAGTTAAGAAAGAATATCGTCGTAAAGACGGATCTTACATACGCTTTGACGAAAACGCCTGCGTTCTGCTCGACGACAAGCAGGAGATGATCGGTAACCGCATCTTCGGCCCGGTGGCAAGGGAATTGCGCGAAAAGCGCTATATGAAAATCGTCTCGCTCGCCCCGGAGGTCCTCTAAATGGCGATGATCAAGCATATTAAAAAGATCAAAGGGAATCACCTCTTTGTCCGCAAGGGCGATATGGTAGTGGTTCTCGCCGGCAACGACCGCGGCAAGAAAGGGAAGGTTCTGAAAGTCTTCCCCGAGAGAAACCGGGTCGTTATCGAAGGGGTAGGCTTTATGAAGCGGCACACAAAGCCGAACACTAAAGTTCCCCAGGGCGGCATCATCGAGAAAGAGCGCACTATCAACGCTTCAAACGTGATGGTTATCGACCCGAAGACCGGCAAGCCGACGCGTATCGGTTATCGGATGCTTAATATCGAAGGACGAGATGTCCACGTCCGTTTCTCAAAGAGATCGGGCGAAACCCTCACCGGGTGACGAGTAACTAATGGCTGAAAAAGATACCAAGAAGCCGAAGGCGGCAGGGAAGGGCGCGCCGCCCTCCAAAGAGCAACCGAAGACCGCGAAGGCTGGCAAGAAAGCCGAGCCTGTCAAGTTTGAGAAGTCTGCTCCCGTTCCGAAGGACTATGTTCCCCGCCTGAAGAAGGTCTATAAAGAGCAGGTCTTTCCGGCGTTGATGAAGCGATTCAGCTTCCCCAACCCGATGTTAGTTCCCAAGCTCGACAAGATTGTTCTTAATGTTGGCGTCGGCACGCTTCATTCGGATCAGAAATTCGCTGAGTCGCTGCAAGATGAGCTTCGCCTCATCAGTGGAATGAAGCCTGTTCTAACCAAAGCTCGGACTTCTATCTCGAACTTCAAGCTGCGCCAGGGAATGGTCGTCGGTTGTCGTGTGACGTTGCGAGGAGATCGCATGTACGAATTCCTCGACCGTCTAATTAGCGTCATTATTCCGCGTATTCGCGACTTTCGAGGCCTTTCTGACCGTTCCTTCGACGGCCGCGGAAACTATAATTTCGGTGTGAAAGAACAGATTATCTTCCCCGAGATCGATTACGATAAGGTCGTGAAGATCCACGGCATGGATATCTGTATCGCGACAAACGCGCGGAATGACGAAGAAGCCCTGGAAATGCTCCGCGAGTTTGGATTCCCGTTCCGCAAGCGCGGCGAAGGTCGCGACGCGGCGTAAAGTCGGCACGGTCTTAGATCTAATCTAAGACTGTCCATATCAGTTCTGGTTAAGCTGTCAGCCCTCCGCGGTTGACAGCACATAGTGTGATTTATCAACAGCACAACTGTCAATCACAGAGGGTTGACAGCTTGCGAGATAGAATCTTCCTGTTTTCGTTATAAAGAGATTGATCAAAGCCGCTAATGGCCAAGAAATCAATGATCGCCAAGCAACGGCGAACCCCAAAGTTCGCTGTTCAGCATTACAACCGTTGCCGTCGGTGCGGGCGTCCGCGCGCATATTTACGCCGCTTTGGACTCTGCCGCATTTGCTTCCGGAACCTCGCCCTTGCAGGGATGATTCCGGGCGTCACCAAGGCGAGCTGGTAAAAGGAGTTGAAATTATGAGTATGAACGATCCTATCTCCGATTACCTGACTCGCTTGCGCAATGCCGCCGGCGCCCGTCATCAAACAGTTGAAGTTCCTGAGTCTTCTCTCAAGCGAGAGATCACTCGCGTTCTTCTGCGCGAGCGATTCATCAATCGCTACGTTCGCATCCGTGACGGGAAACAGGGAATCCTCCGCATCTACCTCAAGTACACCGACGAAGGTAAGAGCGTTATCGACGGTATTCAGCGGGTTTCAAGTCCTGGTCGAAGGATTTACTACGGCACGACTGAGATACCCCGCGTATTAAACGGTCTCGGCACAATGATCCTGACGACGCCACAGGGCGTAATCACCGACCGGCAGGCTCGCAAGCTGAAGGTTGGCGGCGAACCCCTCTGCATCATCTGGTAATCCCCTCGGAGCAAAGGAGTATTTGAGTGTCACGTATAGGTCGAATTCCGATCGAGATTCCAAGCGGCGTCAACGTTACTATTGACGGCGACTTCATTCTCGTCAAGGGGAAGTTAGGGGAGTTGGGCAGAAAGATTCCGGAAGGGATCGAAATGGTGTTGGACGGTAAAACTCTTCAGGTTAACCGTCGCGACGATTCCACCAAACAGAAATCGCTTCACGGTCTCTGCCGAACTCTGATCTCCAATATGGTCCACGGCGTCAACGAAGGCTTCAAGAAAGACCTCGATGTAGTGGGAGTCGGCTATAAGTGCGAACAGCGCGGCAAAGCGATTCAACTGCAAGTAGGCTTTTCGCACCGTGTAATGGTTATACCGCCCGAGGGTATTAAGATTCAAGTCACCGGCCCGAGCGCGTTCAACGTGAGTGGCATCGACAAAGAATTGGTCGGCGAAGTCGCGGCGAAGATTCGCGGAGTCAAGCCTCCTGAACCCTATCGCGGCAAAGGTATCAAGTACACTACTGAAGTCGTACGTCGCAAGGCAGGAAAGACCGCCGGTAAGTAACCGGACGAACTTTATTAAGTCCGAATCGCGTTCAATGAGTTGAACATACGATCCGGCGCGTAACGAGGCATCAATGACCGATATTGGAGTTTCCGTTCGTAAGAAGCTCGAGAAGCTTGTTCGACGGAAGAAGCATGTAGCAAAGAAGCTCTTCGGGACGCCCGAGTGTCCCCGGCTGGTTGTCTATCGCAGCAATCGTCACATCTACGCACAATTAGTGGACGACATCAATCGCCGCACCATCACCGGTTGCTCGACGCTGACTCCCGATTTGGCCGTGGAACTCAAGGGGATCACTGGTAAGCTGGAAGAAGCGAAGCGGGTAGGAAAGCGCATCGCAGCCCTTGCCAAGGATAACGGCGTTGAAAAGGTTGCATACGACCGCAACGGTCGCAAGTATCATGGCAGAGTCAAGGCGCTGGCCGACGGCGCACGCGAAGGTGGATTGAAGTTCTAATCTCCGCCTCTTCGCCGTCCATTTTCCGCGATTGACGGCGCGAATCATCTAAGAATAGTTTTCGCTTCACGCCGCGGAGGGCAGGAAGCGGGCGTGACGGAATTTAGAGTAGGCACTCTTGGAACAGATCAGCACATCCGAACTATCCCTGATTGAAAAGGTGATCTTTATCAACCGGGTCGCCAAGGTCGTCAAGGGTGGACGGAACTTCAGTTTCAATGCGCTGGTAGTGGTCGGAGACGGCGCAGGACGCGTCGGTTACGGCCTCGGCAAAGCGCGCGAGGTGGTTGACGCCATCGCCAAAGGAACCGAAGCCGCGAAGCGTGCGATGAAGCGTTATCCTCTCGCAGGCGGCACCATTCCCCATGCGACCCTCGGCAAGTATGGCGCGGGCAAAGTCGTCATGAAACCGGCTTCTCCCGGAACCGGGATCATTGCCGGCGGCGCAGCTCGAGCTGTATTGGAATGCCTCGGCGTACATGACATCCTTTGCAAGTCACTCGGCACCGGAAACGCCGTTAATGTTCTGCGGGCGACATTCTGCGGTCTCGATACTTTACTTGACGCAGCGATGATGGCGAAAAAACGCGGTATGCGCGTCAGTGAACTGCTCGACTTACCTCCGAGGAGGACAATCAATGTCTGAGTGGGTAAAGCTGACTTATGTACATAGCTCAATCGGCGCCAACTATCACCAGAAGCAGACCGTTCGCGCGCTTGGTTTCCGCAAGCTCCACCAGAGCAATGTGGTTCCGAATACGCCGACGTTAAAGGGCATGCTTCGGAGTGTGGCCCATCTCGTCAAGGTCGAACCGGCTGAGGCCCCTGCTACGCCGTTTGCGGAGAATGAATGAAAGAGATAAAAGATCAGCCCGTTGATCTCGGGAGTCTTCGCCCGGCCAAGGGAGCTGTTACAGATACAAAGCGGATTGGCCGCGGACGTGGTTCAGGTCACGGCGATACTGCCACCAAGGGAAACAAAGGCGCTCAGTCGCGTTCAGGCTACACTTACCGCCCCGGCTTCGAAGGCGGTCAGATGCCACTCCAGCGCAGGTTACCGAAGCGTGGCTTTACCAGTCTGGGTCGCACCGAGTATCGCGAAGTCAAGATCACCTCGCTTAATAAGATCACTGGCGATGTGGTGAATCCTGAACTCCTTCGCGAAGCTCGCTTGATTAAAGGTCGTGGACCGGTTGTAATTCTCGGCGGTACACTCGATACACCGCTTCCCGCGTTGAAGGTTTCGATTCATCGGATTTCGGAATCCGCCAAAGAAGCGATTCTTGCGGCGGGCGGTTCGGTCGAAATTCTGCCATTGGAAGCTGAAGACCGTCGGGTTAAAAAGGGTCCTGCTCCCAAACCGAAGAAGGTGAAAACAGCGCCTCTATAGAGACTTTGTTGGCGCCTGATCTGGTTGAATACTTACAAAAATGCACGACTCCGGGGGGACGGGAGTCGCGGTTCGAGAACAAAGACGAAGAGCGAGTGACGTTTCAACTCTGAGGCGGCTCGCGGCTAAGGTATGCTGCAGAAATTCCAGAACATCTTTAAGATCCCCGAACTAAAGCGGCGCATCCTGTTTACGCTGTTAGTGTTCGTGGTCTATCGCGTCGGCGGTCACGTTCCGGTACCCGGGATCGACGCCATGGCGCTGGGTGAATTCCTGCGCGCGCAGCAGAACACCCTGTTCGGACTCTATGACTTGTTTGCCGGCGGTAACTTCGGCCGGGCTACCGTCTTCGCTCTCGGAATAATGCCTTACATCAGCGCCTCGATCATCCTCCAGTTAATGGGAACGGTGATCCCCTCCCTGCAGAAAATTCAGCAGGAAGGTGAAGAAGGGCGCAAGAAGATCAATCAGTGGACCCGTTACCTGACCGTCGGCATTGCTGCTGCACAGTCAGTCGGCGTCAGCATTTTCCTCAGCCAGATTCCGGTCACTCAGGAAGGTCGCTTGGTCGTGCCGGATCCCGGCATCGGCTTCATGCTTATGACTGTGATCACGCTGACGGCGGGAACGGTGTTCATTATGTGGCTCGGCGAGCAGATCACTGAGCGGGGATTAGGAAACGGGATCAGTCTTCTGATCTTCATTGGAATCATCGACCGGATTCCCTACGCGATATTGGATGAATTCCAGCTTCTCCGCCAAGGTTTGCGTCAGCCCTTTACTGAATTATTGTTGATGGCGATCATGTTCGGGACGGTTGCGGGAGTCGTAGCGTTGACTCAGGGGCAGAGGCGGATAAATGTCCAGTATGCAAAGCGAGTTGTCGGTCGCAAGGTGTACGGCGGACAGTCCACACACATTCCGCTCAGGGTCAATACAGCGGGCGTTATGCCTATCATCTTTGCCCAGACGATTATGTTTATTCCGCAGACCGTCGGAACATTTCTTCCCGAAGGCGGCATACGGGATTTTCTGTTGAATTCGTTTTCCAGCGAATCCTTTACGTATCTAAGTATTTATATGGTGTTGATCGTTTTCTTCACCTACTTCTATACGGCGGTCGCTTTCAATCCCGTCGATGTAGCAAACAACTTGAAGAAGCACGGCGGATTGATTCCCTCGGTAAAACCGGGCAAGCGAACGGCAGAATTCCTTGATAACATTCTGACCAAGATCACTCTTCCCGGTGCTATCGCATTGGGCTTGATAGCGATCACTCCAAGTATTGTCATGATGAATATCAATGTATCCTACAACTTTGCATCGTTCTTCGGCGGCACCGGTCTTCTAATTATGGTTGGCGTTGCATTAGATACACTTCAACAGATCGAAGCGCATCTTTTGATGCGACATTACGAAGGTTTGATGAAGAGTGGCCGGATCCGTGGACGAACCCGGAGAATGTAGGTAATGGGAACTGTCGTGGGAGCGCTGAAAACTAAGAATCGTATGATTGTGATCTTGATGGGATCACCGGGGGCGGGGAAGGGGACTCAAGCGAAGTTGCTTGCAGAACAATATCATCTCCGTCACCTATCGACAGGCGATCTCTTGCGTTCCGCGGTCGCTGAGGGTTCCGAGTTGGGGCTGAAGGCGAAATCTTTTATGGATTCAGGCAGACTTGTGTCTGATGATGTGATTTTAGGTGTAGTTCTTGATTATCTTAAAGGTCACTCTTCAGACGGGTTGCTTCTCGACGGTTTCCCACGAACGATTGCTCAGGCTGAAGGATTGACTCCGGCTCTCGTTAATGACCAGGTTCGAGTGATTAGTCTTGAAGTGCCGGATGACACAGTGGTCGATCGTCTCTCTTCACGGAGAGTTTGCAGCCTCTGTAATCGAGTCTATAATCCTGCTCTTGGTTTGCAGCCGCCTGATGGTAAGTGCCTTTGTGGAGGCGAGCTGATTCAACGAGACGACGACCGTCCGGATACAGTCGCCAAACGACTGATGGTGTATCATGCGCAGACTGAACCAGTTATTCGTTTCTACGAAAAGCAAAATATAGTGAACCGGATCAAGGGCGACGACGCTCCTGGGAATGTGCTTCAACGGATTAAGGAAGCCATCGGTTGATCCGAATTAAGAACAGTCGGGATGTTGAAAAAATGCGAGTTGCGGGACGAGCGCTCGCGGATGTTTTCGTAGAAATCGCCCCAATGATGAAAGCGGGTGTTGTCACTCGCGATATCGATGCAGCAATCGAAGCAGCCATTCGCCGTCGCGGCGCAAAGCCTGCTTTCAAAGGTTACCGAGGCGGAGCAGATTCTGCTTTTCCGTCAAGCGCCTGCATCTCAATAGACGCTGAAGTAGTTCACGGAATTCCCTCGTCTCGCAAGCTGCAAACCGGGCAAATAGTCGGTCTCGATGTTGGATTGCAGCTCGATGGATGGTTTTCAGATATGGCCGCGAGTTTTCTGATCGGAGACACGAACGACATAAGGCAGCGTCTCTGGGCAGTGACTAAAGAAGCGCTATATCGAGGCATCGATCAAGCGAGACCGAAAAAACGGCTGAGCGACATCGGCGGGGCAGTGCAGGATTGGGTGGAAGATAACGGTTTTTCAATCATCCGAGACTTAGTAGGGCACGGCATCGGTTCATCTTTACACGAGGATCCTGCTGTTCCAAACTACCGAACCCGTGATGGAAACACCCCCTTGCGACCCGGCATGACAATCGCGATAGAGCCGATGGTTGCTGCGGGCGATTACCGCATTCGAACGTTATCCGATGGCTGGACGGCGGCCACCTCAGATTCGTCGCCGACGTGCCATTTCGAGCATACGGTATTGATTACAGAAGGCGATCCTGAGATTCTGACCCTCACTTCTGACGGGCAGGATCCCTGGCGCATTCCCAAGGCGGTCCGCGGGGAGATTCGTGCCTAAAGAAGAACCGATAAAGGTTGACGGCGTCGTTCTTGAGACGCTGCCCGGAGCCACTTTTCAGGTCAAACTCGATCAGAGACATGTGGTTTTGGCGCATATCTCGGGAAGAATGCGGATGAACTTCATCAAGATTCTTCCGGGCGACAAAGTGACGGTTGAACTGTCTCCTTACGATTTGAAGCGCGGTCGTATCATATACCGCTACAAATAGTTCGCAGTCGCCTCAAAGGCGTTTGAGAAGGATACCATCGTGAAGGTCCGAGCGTCAGTAAAGCGGATGTGTGATAATTGCAAGATCGTCAAACGACGGGGGGTCGTTCGAGTGATTTGCAAGAATCCCAAGCACAAGCAGCGCCAAGGTTAATTCCAGGCGCAACCCGCAGAACAAGTGGGCGTCTTACGGCGCCGGGTGAGATAGAAGGAACTCAATGGCACGCATCGCAGGCGTTGACCTCCCGCGTAACAAGCGGATCGATATTGCGCTGACCTATATTTATGGGATCGGGCGCTGGTCATCTAATCAGATACTGTCGAAAGCAGGCGTTAGCGCCGCTCTCCGCTCGGACCAGCTTACTGACGATCAGGTGAAGCGAATCCGCGACGTCATCAACGAAGAGTACAAGGTCGAAGGCCCCCTTCGCACTGAAGTGCAGATGAACATCAAGCGGCTGATCGATATCGGCTGCTATCGCGGCACGCGACATAAGAAGGGGCTTCCTGCGCGCGGTCAGAATACTCGTAATAATGCCCGCACTAGGCGCGGCAAGCGGAAGTCTTCGCCTTCCAAGAAGAAGGCATAGTTAAAGATCGTCGTCGCGAGCTTTTAAGAAACGCTTCGACGTCACTTGACTAATGATTCGATCGAGTCGGCGGTTATCACCGTCGGTACAATCTCGAAACTGTTTAGTCCGATTCCCAACGCATAATTGAAGTCTGAGAGCGTCTCTTGGCCAAAGGCGAGAAGAAGAAAACTAAGAAGAAGGAAAAGGTGGACGCCATTGGCGTCGCCCATATCAAAGCTTCCTTCAACAATACGATTATTACCCTAACCGACAACTACGGCAACGTCCTCTCTTGGGCGACTTGCGGTAGGGCGGGATTCAAGGGTTCCAGAAAGAGCACTCCCTTCGCTGCTCAGTTAGCTGGCTCACAAGCCGCCCGAGCAGCGATGGATCTCGGCCTTCAAAAAGTCTCGGTATTGGTAAAAGGACCGGGATCAGGGCGTGAGTCTGCGATCAGGTCTCTTCAAACAGCCGGACTGTTGGTCACTTCTATAAAAGATATTACGCCGCTTCCGCATAACGGCTGCCGCCCGAAGAAGAAGCGCCGTATCTAATTGTTTGCGATGTGATTGGGCTTGCAAAGCGCAATCGCGTTTGGATCATCACCCCGTCGCTCATCTCGCGATCTCCTACTGGAGAAAAGGGCTTGAGTCGACGATATGTAGATATGTCTCCTGTGGTTTAACCACATTTGTTGAATCCTTTGTAGTTTCCGGTAGGGAGTAATGGCGAGAGATACCGGCCCCGTTTGCAGAATGTGTCGCCGAGAAGGCGAAAAGCTGTTTTTAAAGGGTGAACGCTGCTTTGGCGCGAAATGCGCCTTCGATCGCCGCGGTTACGCTCCTGGACAGCATGGTCAGAATCGGCGCTTCAAAGTGTCGAACTACGGCATTCAGCTTCGCGAGAAGCAGAAGATCCGCCGCGTTTTCGGCCTTTTGGAAGCACAATTCCGCAATAATTACGAAAAAGCGAGCCGCGAACGCGGCGTCACTGGCGAGAATATGCTGCGACGCCTCGAAAGCCGCCTCGACAACATCGTCTATCGCCTCGGTATAGCCCCTTCGCTCCGTGCTGCACGTCAGCTCGTCAATCACGGACATTTCGAAGTGAACGGCAAACCGGTAGATATCCCTTCATACACAATGAAACCGGGTGACGTGGTTCGTGTGCGGGAAAGATCTCGCAAAATGGAATTGATCCACGAATCTATGCGACACCTTCGCGATGGTCGTCTTGTGCCCTATCTTGCGCTTGATAAGGCGCGGATGGAAGGAACCTACGTTGCTTTGCCCAAGCGTGAAGAAATCCCGGTCACCGGTCGGGAATCGCTTGTCGTCGAACTCTACTCTCGGTAAGGATAGCTTATGAGCTTAGCGGGAGGTCAGTCCGGGATGAACGGCCTCAATTTCCAGATGCCGGAATCCATCGAGGTCGAGCACGCTTCATATTCGACCACCTACGGCAAGTTCATCATTCAGCCTCTCGAACGAGGCTATGGAACAACGATGGGCAACGCCGTTCGGCGCGCCCTTATCTCCTCCGTTCCCGGTTCCGCGATCACCTCGATCAGGATCGGCAACGCGTTACATGAATTCAGCTCGGTTCCGGGCGTAAAAGAGGACATCGTTGAGATAGTTCTCGCGCTGAAGGAAGTCCGGGTGAAAATGTTGAGTCGGAAGTCTGAAAAAGTTCGCTTACGCCTTAAAGGACCGATGGTTTTAACGGCTGGCGAACTGCAGAAGGGGTCCAAGGAATTCGAGATTCTAAATCCCGATCACTTGATCTGCCATCTGAATGAAGACGCCGATTTCGATTTTGAATTTATCGTGAAGCGCGGGCGCGGCTACGTTCCGGCGGAAGAGAATCGTGATCCAGAAATGCCGATCGGGACGATTCCGATCGACGCGATTTACACTCCGATCGACAAGGTCAAGTACGCGGTTGAAAACACCCGCGTCGGACAGCGGATCGATTACGAGAAACTGACTCTCGAGATCTGGACTGACGGCTCGATTACTCCTGACGACGCCTTGTCCTATGCAGGAAGACTGCTTAGAGACCATATCCAGCTCCTCATCAACTTCGATGTGAGCATTGGCGACGAAGAGGAGACAGTCGAGACCGATGAGGATATCCTTCGCATCCGTCGTCTGCTGCGCAAACCGGTCGATGACCTTGAACTCTCGGTTCGTTCTGCGAATTGCTTGAAAGAGGCGAAGATTCGCACGATCGCCGATCTCGTTTCCCGTGAGGAATCCGAGATGCTGCGATTCAAGAATTTCGGTCGCAAGTCGTTGACTGAGCTGAACGAAGTTCTGGGCGAGCATGGACTTGGATTCGGGTTCGACGTCGAGAAGTATCTCGGTCCTGACGCGCGTCGCAAGACGTTTGCATAAATTATTGACGCCGTGTAAGTTGCGGCGTTATCATCACCAGCATCCGATAACCTGATCCTATAAAGATCGGGCCGCGAGACCAACTAATGCGACATCTGTACGATAATATCCGTCTTGGACGGACTGCCGAGCATCGTCACGCGCTGCTCCACAATATGTCAACATCGCTCTTCCTGCATCGTCGAGTAATCACCACACTCACCAAGGCGAAATATGTTCGTCGCTTTGCTGAAAGAATGATTACCTTCGCGCGCAAGGGAGACTTCTCCGCCCGGCGGCACGTTTCGCGATTTATTCTGGATCGAGACGTCCTTAAGAAGTTGTTCAACGAACTTGGACCTCACTTCCAGCATCGCAATGGCGGTTACACACGGATCATCCACCTCGGCAACCGACAGGGCGACAATGCTCCCATGGCAATCCTTGAGTTGGTCGGATTTGATGATCTGCTTATTGCGCCGGTTGAAGCGCCCAAGACGACTGAGACTAAATCACGTTTGAAGAAGTCCCAGAAGGCCGCATCGACCCCGAATGTCAAAGGCGAAGCAAAGAAGACCAAGAAGAAGGCTTCCGACACGGCTTCCTCCGCGAAGGCGGGCTAAAGCCCTTCGACACGGAAGGCGGGCATTCTGTTGCAGCTTTTATGATTGATAGAAAGGCAATTCCCTAATGGTGAGTTGCCTTTCTGCATTTTGTATATTAATAGGATTAGGGATTATACCGTTTCTTAAGTGAATTCTCATGTTCGCGAAGGAGATGCGTCTTACTTATCGAACTCACCGGGTAACCCGCACAGCTCTTACGAACTCATTCAAACAGGTCCTTTAATAGCTGTGCGGGCTACACAGTTACTGCGCGAGAATCACCGATCAAACGAAAAGACTTTTTAGAAACGGTATTACAACAGCTTGAACAGATTAAACGAATTTTAAATAGAATATTGAAAAACAATGGATATTAAAAACTTAACAACCCCTACTGGGTCAAAGATCCAGTGCCGCGGCTGGGCGCAGGAAGCGGCGCTGCGGATGTTATTAAACAACTTGGATCCTGAAGTTGCCGAAAACCGTGACGAGTTGGTGGTCTATGGCGGAACTGGTCGAGCCGCGAGAAGTTGGGAGGCAGTAGCCAAGATCGTCGAATGTCTCAGGATTCTTGGCAACGATGAAACACTCCTTATTCAATCGGGAAAACCGGTTGGGATTCTCCCGACGCACTCCGGCGCTCCCCGGGTTCTAATCGCCAACTCAAACTTGGTCGGAAATTGGGCGAACTGGGAGTATTTCCGCGGCCTCGAACGGCTCGGTTTGATAATGTACGGCCAGATGACCGCGGGTTCGTGGATATATATCGGCACACAAGGCATTTTGCAGGGGACTTACGAGACGCTCGCTGCGGTTGCTCGCAAGCATTTTGGCGGGAGTCTTGCCGGAACACTCACTGTCACTGCTGGATTAGGGGGAATGGGGGGCGCGCAACCGCTGGCTGTGACGATGAACGAGGGAACAGCTCTTATTGCAGAGGTCAATCCAGAGCGCATCCGCCGTCGATTGGAAACGCGTTACCTTGATCGTTCGACCGAGAATCTCGACGAGGCTATCCATTGGGCGCTCGAAGCAAAAGAGAAGCGGCTGGCTATCTCCATCGGCGTGCTCGCCAACGCAACCGATTTGCATAAAGCGTTGATCGACAGAGGCGTCACTCCCGAAATCCTTACCGACCAGACGTCCGCACATGACGAGTTAGGCGGTTATATCCCATCAGGATTGACTTTCGAAGCTGCCAGTGAACTGCGTACCTCAAATCCTGCTGAGTACATCCGTCGGTCTTATTCAACGATGGCCGATCATGTTCGATATATGGTGACGTTGATGGATCGCGGCTCTGTGACATTCGATTACGGGAATAACCTGCGTAAACAAGGTGAAAAGGGAGGCGCTGAGCGGGCGTTCGACTTTCCCGGATTCGTGCCTGCATTCATTCGACCGTTGTTCTGCCTTGGGAAGGGGCCGTTCCGCTGGGCGGCTCTCTCCGGCGATCCGGAAGACATTTACAAGACCGATCAGAAAGCGCTCGAGCTATTCCCTGAAGATGAGGCATTGGCGCGCTGGATCCGGCTGGCGCGTGAGCGTGTCGCCTTCCAAGGACTGCCGGCGAGGATCTGCTGGCTTGGATTAGGGGAACGGCACAAGCTCGGTCTGGCATTTAATGAAATGGTCGCCAAAGGTGAATTGACCGCTCCTATCGTCATTGGACGGGACCATCTTGACGCAGGATCGGTTGCTTCACCCTTTCGAGAAACTGAGGGGATGCGCGACGGATCAGATGCTATCGCTGACTGGCCGATACTGAATGCCCTCGTGAACGCTGTTTCGGGAGCGAGCTGGGTTTCCTTCCACCATGGAGGCGGCGTAGGTATCGGTTATTCATTGCATGCCGGGCAGGTAATCGTCGCTGATGGAACTCCCGACGCAGCCTCTCGTTTGCATCGAGTGCTCTGGAACGACCCGGCGATGGGCGTCATTCGTCATGCGGACGCTGGTTATGAGGAAGCGCTGGAATGCGCCAAAGAACTGGACGTAACAATTCCGATGCGAGGATGAAGCATTTTACTCTTGGAGGGCGGACATTCCTGTCCGCCCTGTATGTTCTCCTTACACAGACCTCAGGGCGGACATTCCTGTCCGCCCTCCAAGTAGTTCATTCGCATGAGTAGCGGAAAGCGAGCCGCCGATCGACGCGATTATCGACCGCAGAACTCTGTCGAATTTGAATCTCCTGATCGCTTGACTCATTATCAGCGCTCGCTGGTCGATTGGGCAAAGCGAAAAAAGGAGGAGAACGGTGGAATGGGGCTCCTGCTGGAGGGGGATAAGATCATCCGTGAGGCTCTGGCGGCCGGACTACGGCTTGCATCGGGATGGTTCACGCCTGAAGCGTCGGCGATGTATCCCGATGTGATCGCAGGACTCCGTCGCGCAGGATGTTCACTTCGACCGCTGGGAATTCGACAGATGAAGTTGATTTCCGACCTGGAGACTCCACCGGGATTGGTAGTCGCTGCGTATCAACCGGCGCTTTTATTAAAGCGTCCAACCGATACTTACAGACTGATAGTGGCGCTTTTTGGCGCACAGGATCCGGGAAATGTTGGCGGAGTAATTCGCACTGCGGATTACTTCGGCGCTGATGAAGTATGGCTGGATAAGTCGTCCGCCGATCCTTACGGTCCGAAGGCGTTGCGCGGGTCGATGGGAGCTTTTCTTCGAATGCCGGTCTTTCGAGGCGATCTCGAAGAGCAGATCAAGCGTTTCAAAGGCCCGGGCGTCCAGGTCTGGGCAGCGGTTGCACATGGTGAGACCGTTTCAAAGCTGCCAACCAAAGGAAAACGGATTTTAATTCTCGGAAGCGAGAGCCGCGGACTGAGTGAGCGGGAACTTAAACTTGCAGATAGACTCGTGACAATCTCTGGCGCAGGGCGGTCCGAATCGCTCAATTTGGGAGTGGCGGCAGGGATACTAATACATCAGGCGCTGCAGTTATAGCAGGAGGATGGGCGTCCCTGCCCATCCAACACTCCTCAACTGCACTGAAGGACGGGCAGGGACGCCCATCCTCCTATAGTACTATGAATGACTGCGATAACTTTTAGGAAGAGAAGTGTTTCACAAACTCCAGAGAGTCGGAATAATTTTGGTCATATCAGGCCTGTTTTTTGCGGGATGTCAACAATCGCCGGAAGAAGTAAAAGCACGCGCTTTCCAGTTTTACGATTTGCAACAGTATAAGGAAGCGCATCCACTGCTCGAAAAGGCTTTTGCCAGCGGCCTTGATGATCCGGAGATGATCGTTCGGCTCGCCTATTGTCGCGCAGTGCTTGCAAAAGACGTAAACGGGGCGATAGACATTCTGCGCGACAGTGCGCTGAAATACCCCAGATATGCGCGAACCTACTTTGAACTTGGGTTTATTGCCTATAATTTCGGTCCGAATGAGGGTAAGGAGAACATCAAGCAAGCGCTCGGATTCGCCCGGATGGCAGTCAAGTGCGATTCCACCGATTGGCGGTCGATGGACAATCTCGGGATGTATCTGGTGATGCTCGATTCGCTCGACGAAGCTCAAGCAATTTTCCTTGAAGCGCAAAAGCTCAAGGCAGATTTTCCTGAATTGAATACCCGTATTAAACAGGTCGCCGATCTGATCGCGCAACGCGATAGTCTGCGAAGCGCCGCAGATAGTGTAAAAGCAGAACCGATTAACTGACTCAAGGCTCCAGTTCACCTTTTGCATCATTGGTTCTGACTCGACTCACTTTGAGCCTTTCGTAACGAGACGCTCTCAGGAGGGGATCTCTCGCTTGTGACAGCGAGAGCGTATGCTTACCTTAATTAGACTGAGGAGAATCTCTGTTTTGAAGGGATCTCCCTGTCGGTAGAAGTGGGGGAAGGCGAAAAACGTGGGAGGATTAATGTTCAGCGGAACTCGCAGTCTGAAAATCAGCGCTGGTCTGACGGCGCTTCTTGTTTTATCGGTCGGTTGTGGCGGCGGCGCTAAGTCGGGCGATAAGGCTAAGAACGAATCGAAGACGGTAGTATCACAAGCCGCGCTCGATGTTCCGGCGGAACTCGGCGGTCCCGGTTTTACGGGTGAAGGATGGCTCTCCAACGACGACTATGAACCAACTGGAGATCCTCGCGCGAAAGTTGGCGGTCAGTTGACGATGGCTTTGACGGAGTTCCCTGCGACGCTTCGCACCGTCGGAAAGGATGCGAATACCGAGTTTATGAACATGGTCGAGAGCCTCACTTATGAGAGCTTGATCAGTACCCACCCATTGACAATAGACTTCGTTCCGAGTCTTGCCACCCACTGGAAGATTTCCGAAGATAAGCAGACGTTCTGGTATCGTATAAATCCCAATGCAAGATTCTCCGACGGTTCGCCGGTTACTACCGCCGACGTCATCGCGACATGGAAACTTCAGGTTGATCCCGGCATTCTTGCGCCCTACTCAAACATGCTTTGGAGCAAGTTTGAGGAACCGGTCGCAGAAAGCCCCTACATCGTCCGCGTGCATTGCAAAGAACTGAATTGGAAGTTCTTCCTCTATTTTGGCGGCCTCTCAATCATGCCCGCCAAGTATATCTCCATTCCCGGCTCACAATACCTCACCGACTATCAGTTTAAAATGCTTCCGGGCTCAGGCATCTACATTCTGGATGACGAAGCCGTTGTGAAAGGCCGGTCGATCACTATGCGACGCCGCTCGGATTATTGGGATATAAAGAATCCGAAAGGTTTGGGAGGCGCCAATTTCGAGCGGTTAAAGTTCATCGTAGTTAGCGACGAACAGCTAATCTTCGAAAAGTTCAAGAAAGGCGAGATTGACGTCTATCCGGTCGGTATGGCGAAACGCTGGAAGAAAGAATGCGACTTTGAAAATATCCAGCGCGGTCTTGTTCAGAAAAAGAAGATTTACAACGACAATCCGCAGGGCGTGCAGGGTCTGGTCTTCAATATGCGCAAGCCGCCGTTCGACGATCTACGTATGCGTCAGGCGATCACCTACCTGCTGAACCGTGAGAGAATGATCTCACAGTTATTCTTCGACGAGTACATCCCGATCGACTCGTATCAACCGGGATCGGTGTACGAGAATCCCGAGAATCCAAAATATCGCTACGATCCGGATAAGGCGGTCAAGCTGCTGAAAGAATGCGGTTGGGTAAATCGCGATCAAGAAGGCTGGCTTGTGAATGGCAATGGCGAGCGGTTGCAATTGGAACTGACCTTCTCACAACCGTCGCAAGAGCGATTCCTGACTGTCTTCCAGGAAGATTTGAAGAGCGTTGGCATCAAACTCGAGCTGAAACAAACCACCGACGCGACTCAGTTTAAGATGGTGAACGAACGGAAGTTCACTATCCACTGGCAGGCGTGGGGCGGTCTCTTCTTCCCGAATCCCGAAAACGACGTTTCGAGCTGGACGGCTGATCCTGACAACACGAACAACCTCGCCGGCGTCAAGAACGCCCGGATCGACGAACTGATTAAAGAATACAACGTCTGCTTCGATCAGAATCGTCGCGTCGAGATCATCCGTGAAATCGACGGTATCGAAATGAAGATCCAACCCTACGCGCTGGGCTGGTACGCTCCATTCCATCGCATTCTCTACTGGAACAAGTTTGGTCATCCAGACTACTACTTCTCGCGCACCGGCGACTGGAGATCGGTAGTCGGTTCGTGGTGGATTGAACCTGAACTCGAGAAGCAGCTTGAGAAGGCGAAGAACGATCCCTCAATCAACTTCGATAAGGGCGAGGTTGAGCAGAAGTACTGGATCGAATGGGACGCCAAGCACGGACGTCAATACTCCATTAAAGGTTTATAGAACCTCTTCGGGCGGCTGACGATGATATTGTCGTCAGCCGCCCTTGAAATTCCCTCACAAATCATCCGAATTCAGGCCACCAGAATGAATAAGGCAGCATAGATGGGCGGTCTCGCAAGTTACTTCATTCGGCGCTTCCTGCTGATGATCCCGACCTTTCTCGGGATTACAGTCATTTTCTTCTTCATCCTCCAGATTGTTCCGGGCGGTCCACTCGAACTGGAAATCATGAAGCTTCGCTCCGGCGCGGCCTCTCTCGGCGGCGCAGGCGGGGGCGGCGCGGAGGTTTCCGGCAGCTCTGCTGGCTCGATGGGTACCGTTGAGATCCCGGCAGAAGCGATGGAACAGATGAAGAAGTTCTATGGGATGGACAAGCCGATTATTGCACGTTATGGCCACTGGCTCTGGAACACGATGCACCTCGATCTGGGCATCTCATACGTCTATCAAGAGCCCGTCTGGGACGTTATCAAGAGCCGGTTCCCGATCTCGATCTACTTCGGGATTCTCGGTTTGATCATCAGCTATTCCGTCTGCGTTCCACTCGGAATCGCCAAAGCGATCCACCACAGCACCAAATTCGACTTGGTTTCGAGTATCCTTGTGTTCATTGGGTATTCGACGCCGGGTTGGGCTCTCGGCATGGTGTTGTTGGTCTATTTCGGCGGCGGCAGTTTCTGGAGCGTGTTCCCCTTGGGCGACTTCCGCAGTGAGAATTTCGATCAGTTGACATTGATCGGTAAGATCATCGATCAGGGGAAACATACCATTCTCCCGATTATCGCCTACGTTATCGGCGGCTTCGCTACGCTGACGATCATCATGAAGAATGGACTGCTCGAGAATCTCGGTCAGGACTACGTCCGCACCGCTTTTGCTAAAGGACTGCCAGAGAAGCGGGTGATTTTCGTTCATGCTTTGCGCAACTCGTTGATACCGATAGCCACAAGCATCGGGCATATCATCAGCGCGGTACTCTTCGCTGGATCATTCCTCATCGAGCGAACGTTCAACATCAACGGCATCGGCATGCTCGGCTATACATCGCTGATACAAAGGGATTATCCAGTTTCTCTCGGATTTCTCGTGATTGGCGGCATGCTCGGGCTAATGGGGAATATTTTGTCCGACATCGTTTACGCGCTGGTTGACCCGCGCATCAGGTTTAAGTAGGAGGCGGGGCAATGAGCGACACACCAACGACCGCCGCGCCGACTACCGAATTTACTTCGGTATCGCTGTTCAAAAAGCGGCTCAAACGATTCAAGACAATTAAAAGAGGCTACTATAGCTTCTATATCATTGTCACTGCCTATATCCTTTCGTTCTTCTGTCCGATGCTGATGAACTATAAGGCACTCGCCGTCAGGTATGAAGGGAAGATGTATTTCCCAATCTTTAAATACTACCCCGCGGCGACTTTCGGGCAGACGGGTTATGGGGAGGCGAACTACCGGGAACTCGATAAAGAGTTGGCTAACAAGCCCGGTTGGGCGATCATGCCACTTTACCCGTATGGGCCGCTGGAAAGCCTTACCGATCCATCGAGCGAACCGCCCAACAAGCCGTCCTCCAGCCATTGGTTCGGCACTGACGACAGAGGGCGGGACGTCTTTGTCAGGCTCGCTTATGGTTTCCGAATATCGTTGACATTCGCATTGATTGCGATGACGGTCGCCTATATCATCGGTATTTCGATTGGAGCAACGCTCGGGTACTTCGGCGGGAAGGTTGACCTGTTCGGGCAGAGGGTAATCGAGATATGGTCATCCATACCGTTCCTCTATACGGTGATGATTATCAGCTCGATCATTCGTCCAAATTTCTTCCTGCTGGTCTTCCTTATCTGCATTTTCGGGTGGATGGGGATGACCTATTTCATCCGCGGCGAGTTCTATCGCGAGAAGGCGAAGGATTATGTCCACGCCGCGCTTGCGATGGGGGCGAGTGACCGGAAGATCGTTTTCAAGCATATCCTCCCGAACGCGCTGACGCCAGTCATTGCGCTTGGACCTTTCCATATTGTCGGCGATATCGGCGCACTGGTATCGTTAGACTTCCTTGGTTTCGGATTGCCGCCGCCCACTCCCTCGTGGGGAGAGTTGATCGGGCAAGGATCGCACAACATCTTCTCATGGTGGTTGGTGATTTTCCCGTTCGGGGCGCTCTTCGCAACACTGCTTCTGGTGGTGTTTATCGGCGAAGCGATTCGCGAAGCCTTCGATCCGCGCGTTTACTCGAGGTTGAGATAAGTGACAACAGAACTTAATTCTCAATCTTCAGATCGTCTCATAGACGTTCGCGGTTTAAAGACTTACTTTAAGACCGAAGCCGGGATCGCCAAGGCTGTTGACGGCGTTGACTTCTTCGTCCGGAAGGGCGAGATGCTCGGGATCGTCGGAGAATCCGGCTCAGGGAAGTCGGTCACAGCGCTCTCGCTCATCCGCTTGATCCCTAATCCGCCCGGATTCATCGCCGGCGGTGAGATCATGTTCGGCGGTCGCGATATCCTGAAACTGCCGCTTGAGGAGATGTACAAAATCCGCGGCAAAGAGATCGCGATGATTTTTCAGGAACCTATGACTTCACTCAATCCTGTATTCACTATCGGGATGCAGGTTGAGGAAATCGTAAAGTATCACGATCATGTTCCGCGCGACCAGACTTTCGGTCACGCCGTCAAGATGCTCGAGCAGGTTGGTATTCCCGACGCTGCGAAGCGAATGAAGGACTACCCGCATCAGTACTCGGGCGGTATGCGGCAGCGCGTGATGATCGCTATGGCACTCGCCTGCGATCCGCAAATCCTGATTGCTGACGAGCCAACCACTGCGCTCGACGTAACGATCCAGGCGCAGATCCTCGATCTGATGATCCAACTCAAGGAACGTCATGCTGGAGCGGCGATAATCCTCATTACGCACGATCTGGCGGTTATCGCCGAGACCTGCCAGAGAGTGATCGTTATGTACGGTGGGATGATTCAGGAGATTTCCGACGTCGTTCCGATCTTTGAGGAGCCTTTGCATCCCTACACACAGGGTCTTCTCAGGTCGTTGCCCCGTCCGGATATCCAGCAGCAGAAGCGACTATACAACATTCCGGGCACCGTGCCGAGCATCATTAACCTGCCTAAAGGTTGCAAGTTCTCGAATCGCTGTGATCGAGCGATGCCAATTTGTAACCGCGTAGAACCGAAACTTGAGGAAGTAGCACCCGGCCGTCAAGTCAGATGCCATTTGTATGGCCCGACTGTTGAGGAGGCGAAATGAGCGCCAAACCAATCATTGAAGTTCGGGATCTGAAGGTTCGCTTCCCGGTTTATGGCGGTCTTTTCCTCGGTAAAGTGGCGGAAGTGCGCGCGGTGGACGGCGTCACCTTCGATATGATGGAAGGCGAAACTCTTGGGCTGGTGGGCGAATCGGGTTGCGGCAAAACGACTGTCGGACGGGCGGTAATCAATATCGTCCGCGCCACTACGCCCGATGCGATTGTAGAAGGCGACATCAACTTCCACGTTCGGAACAACGGCCAACCGGAAGAAGTTGTAAACGTCGCGCGGATGTCGAAGGGTCATATGCGGCCCTATAGGTCGCTCGTGCAGATGATCTTCCAAGACCCGTTTGCATCGTTGAATCCGCGACTGACCGTAGCGAAGATAGTCGAAGAACCGTTGCTGATCCATACTCAGATGACCACCGAAGAGCGCAATGCGCGCGTCGGCTGGCTGCTTGGGAAGGTCGGGCTCAATCCCGAACAGGCTCAACGCTATCCGCACGAGTTTTCAGGCGGCCAAAGGCAGCGCATCGGTATTGCGAGAGCGCTGGCGACGAACCCCAAGGTGATTATCGCTGATGAACCGGTATCGGCGCTCGACGTTTCGATTCAAGCGCAAGTGATCAATCTGCTGCAGGACTTGCAAGATGAACTGGGACTCACGTTCCTGTTCATCGCGCACGATCTTTCGGTTGTTGAGCACATTTCTCAGCGCATCGCGGTGATGTATCTCGGCAATTTGGTCGAGATTGGGCCGTCGGACGTGGTTTATAAAGATCCGAAGCATCCTTATACCAGAGCGCTGCTCTCTGCCGTGCCGTTGCCCGATCCGAAAGGCGCGGCGACGCGGAAGAGGATGATCCTGACCGGCGACGTGCCAACTCCGCTGCGAAAGCCGTCCGGTTGTCCGTTCCGCACCCGCTGCCCGATTGCAAAGCCGGAGTGCGCCAACGCGATGCCGCCGCTGGTGAACACCGGCGAAGGACGTTCTGTGGCGTGCCCCTATTCGAACTGACAACCGATCCGAACCGACCTAACCACGAAGGCACGAAGAGATAAAGATCTTCGTGCCTTCGTGTCTTTGTGGTTAATCCGGTTTCCCGCCAAAATTCCTTTCAAAGACTCATTCCCTTTTCTTGCCCTTCAGATAACACGTAAGTATATTGTAAGCAGGTGGTTTGTGTTTCGCATAGCAGTGCGGAGTTTAGAGTACAAACTTTAGTTTGTCTGGAGAGGCTCCCCAGCATTCAATCATCATTCCAGACGCGCTGAAGTTGTGAATTCTGAACGAACGAACAATCAACCGCGGCGGGTTGGTTGTAGGCAGGCAGACTGAAGTCTGTACTCTAAACTCCAAACAACCACCGACCGATCACCGTGTATTGATTCAACTGACCTGAGCCATCTTACAAGGGAGCAGCAATGAAACCGGTTATCACCTCTCTCGCCATCCTCCTCATCAGCATCAGCATCAACATCAGCATCTGCGATGCGCGCATCCTCAACGTCCCGGAAGACTACCAGACCATTCAGGCGGGGATAGACTCCACGCATGAGGGCGATACCGTGCTCGTGCAGAGAGGGGAATATCACGAAGGCACGCACGTAAACAACAGAAGTATTGTGTTGACAAGCGCTTACATATATGACCATTCTGAAGAAACGATTGCGGCAACGATTATCGATGGTGATAATCGGCAGATAGGCTCCAGCCTCGTATGGTTCGGAGAAGGTAAGCAAGCGACCGTAATCGGTTTCACGATAACAAATTGTCACCCAATGGGGCTTTATGTACTTGAATCGAATGTAACCGTTTCACATTGCAGATTCATCAATAATGAAGGTGACCATGATCCGGGCGGGGCGATTTTCGCTACAGGAGACTCTATCGAAATAGAGAATTGTGCATTTCTGGAGAATTTCAGTCCGGTCTGGGGCGGCGCTGTTGGCGTCGGTAGTTCCTTTGCAACTATACGTTCGTGCTTGTTTGCAGGTAACATCGCCGGCAGAGAGGGTGGCGCACTGGTTGTTTTTAATCGATGCGAAGTTGTGAACTGCACGTTTGTCGATAATCGCACGCGTGGATCTGGCAGCGGAATCATGGTTGCAAACAGAAGTCAGGCGCGGATATCAAATTCTATTTTCACTGATAACCATCCCTATTTCCTTGCGACCGGTGGATTCAATGCAGGTGGGAGTAGTATCTGGATAGACTGGTGCAATGCAGAGGGTGGCGTAGACAGTGTTCAGGTTAATGGCAACGACTCTGTGCACTGGAGTGGCGATACTTTACATTGGGGCGAAAACAACATTGACGCCGATCCTATCTTCCTCGATCCTGACAACAGTGACTACCACCTTACCGCTAATTCCCCTTGCATAGACGCGGGCGACCCGGAAGCGGCGCTCGACCCGGACGGGACGAGAGCGGATATGGGGGTGTTCTATTTTCATCAGAAGGATATTGAAGTCTATCCCGATGAACTTACTTTTGGAGCGCTGCCTTTCGGATCTGTTGACAGCCAGCTTGTGGTTGTCGCCAATATCGGAGGGACGCCGCTCACATTCCGAATCTCAGCGTCTCAAGAAAACAGTTGCATCACAATTCCCGAAGCCGGTGGAGCGGAGATCGTTGTTGAGCCGGAATCTGGCAGACAGCTTTGGGCCTACTATCGTCCAGCAGAAGGCGCGGCGTTGAACCAGACCTTCACCATTTCAAGCGACGATCCCGACGAACCTGAGATCACTATTCAAGCTACCGGCGACGTCAACGCTGTTCCCTCCGACAATTTACGTTCTGCATTTTTCACTCTGCATTCTGCATTTCCGAATCCGTTCAACAGTTCGACGACGATACGGTTTTCTGTCGGGCTGGAAGCCCAACCTACGCGGTTGGCGGTGTATGGGATTGATGGAAGGTTGGTGAAGGAATTGTGGACAGGCGGGGACGCCTATCCTACTGAGGAGCGACAAGCGGGGGCGCGCCCGATGAATCAGGCGGAACAGGTGGTGTGGAACGCGGAAGGGCTGCCGGGAGGGGTGTATCTGATTCGGTTAGAGTCAGGAAGTGACGTCAGAACTATGAAAGCAATTCTACTCAGATAGAGATTTACCACAAAGGACACAAAGAATACAAAGAAAGACAAGAATCACGAAGGATACGTAGCGATTGAATTATCTTCTTTGTGGTCTTTGTGCTCTTTGTGGTTAATTTCCATAATGTTGAACTACAACAACTCAAGATACAACCGGGACTACATCATGAGACTGACCCGCTGCGCTGCCACACTTCTTGTCGCGGCGATTTTGACATCCACGGCAAAGACCGCCTTCGCGACCATCATTAACGTCCCCGACGACCAGCAGACTATTCAGCGAGCGATCAACGCCTCGCAGAACGGCGATACAGTGCTGGTGCAACCGGGCGTTTATGAAGAAATCATCCGCATAACTAATCGGACAGTTACTCTCGCCAGTCTCTTCCTGTTACAAAATGAGCCGGATCTGATCGAGCAGACTATCCTCGACGGCGGTGGAATGCAGACCGTCGTGACGATCTCCGGGTGGGAGAATCGCACAGTTCTCCACGGATTCAGCATTCGGAATGGATTAGGGCAGGGAGCCGCTGTCAATGTCATCGAGGCGTCACCCACCTTGCGCCATATTAATGCTTACGAGAATGAAGGTTTGCACGGGACGATCTCATGCAGCAGCGCCGAGAATGTGACGTGGGATCATTTGAACATTCACGACAATCACTCTGAAACGAGCCTCACGTCAGGGATTCTCGTCACCGAAACGACTACTTTAACTGTCAGAGATCTGATTATTCGAGATAATAGCTCGCTTGGCGCTGGAGCGTTTTATGTGCAATTCCCGGGACGGAATGTCCTGACGGTTGAGCGGGCGGAAATCTATAACAACGTCGCTGAAAACGAGTCGATCGCCGAGATCCAGCAGAGCGGGACGCTAAACCTGATCGAGTGCCACGCTTACAATAATATGGGCGGCGAGGATTACGAGGCGGTGCGCACCTGGCTCGCGGCATTCAGTGCAGAAAAGTCGTTGTTTGTTGGGAACGGGGAAGAGGGCAATCCTCGCTTCTTTGAGACCTATGACTTCCCTCCGAGGAATCACATCATCTACGGATGCACAATTATCGGATACAATGACGTAGCAATCGACTGCGGTCATGGGCTGACCGACGTGAAGAGTACCATCTTCTGGGGGAACGGGAACGCGGTCGGCGGGCATCAGACTCGCGGCAACGTGCGGTGCGATTACTGTCTTGGCGAAGGAATCGAAGGAGCGGACAACATCTCGACCGATCCGCTCTTCCGCGATCCCGAGAACGGCGATTATCACCTGAGGGCGGATTCGCCGTGCATCGACTTCGGCGATCCCGATGCGGATCGAGATCCAGACGGCTCAAGGGCGGACATGGGGGCGTTTTACTTTCACCAGCGCGATATTCAAGTCGAGCCTGAGAATATCGTCTTCCCGTCAATTCCATGGGAGACGCTCGACAGTCAAGTCGTCCAGATCCGCAACACCGGCGGAAATGATTTACATTTAACCACGATTGAGCTGCCTCTCCATCCGAGTTTTTTCTTCTTCCTTGAACAGATTCCTTTCGATCCGCCGATCCCTATTCCTCCCGATTCTGCCTATCAGCTTTGGATCTATTACTACCCGCAGTGGGAAGGCAGGGGTCAGGCGCATCCTTCCGCTGTCTTCGGGATTACAAGTGACGATCCAGACGAAAATACCGTCGGAATTGAAGTGACGTCCGATCCAATGAGCGCCCCTTCCGACAATCTTCACTCTTCATTCTTCACTCTTCATTCTGCATTTCCGAATCCGTTTAATAGTTCGACGACGATTCGGTTTTCGACCAGCCCGATAAATCGGGAAGCCACCCTTAGAGTGTATGGACTCGATGGACGGTTGGTGGAGGAGTTGTGGACAGGCGGGGACGCCTATCCTACTGAAGAACGACAAGCGGGACGCTTATCCTACGCGGAGGAGCGCCCGATAAATCGGGTGGAACAAGTTACTTGGAACGCGGAAGGGCTGCCGGGAGGGGTGTATTTGGTGAGATTGGAATCGTGCAGTGAAGTCAGGACGATCAAAGCGGTCTTAATGAAGTAGGAGTTCCCATGAAGCGCATTATCGCTCTTCTCGTCACTATCACCATCAACGTCAGCGTCTGCGATGCGCGGATTCTCAATGTCCCGGAAGACTACCAAACTATTCAGGCCGGGATAGACTCGTCGAGCGAAGGGGATACCGTGCTGGTGGAAACCGGAATCTACCGCGAGAACGTGCAGTATCGGGGTATCGGCGTTACCCTTTCAAGCAGATTCATCTTGGATGGGCGTGTCGGATTACGGGATAGCACGATAATCGACGGAGGTGCGACCGGTCCGGCGGTAACATTTGAACAAGAGGAAGATTCGACAGCCATCCTCTGTGGCGTCACCGTTCAGGGGCGATCCGGCAAGGAAGTTATCGATCAAAACCGAACTTTTCATTTCGGAGCGGGCATATACTGCTATGATTCAAGTCCAACGATCACGAACTGCAAGTTTACAGCTGACTCATTAGGCGAAGAGAATTCTTTTGGCGGCGGCATCTATCTTGCCGATTCATACGCTCGAATAGTTGAATGCCGGTTTGTTCAGAACTTCGCCTTTAGCAGTGGTGGAGGAATTTATGCGTCCAACTGCAGTCTGCTGGTGGTAAGATGCTATTTTCGGCGAAATCTGGCGACCGAAGCCGGAATGGCTTTTTACGGAGAAAATTCAGTATTGATTATACGAGGCACTGATTTTCAGGGACATGTGCCTGATGCTTCCACTGTTTCATTTGTAGGGATTAGCGGAATCGTGGATGACTGTATATTTACAGGCGGGATGTTTGGTTTGAGATTAACAGGTCGATCACAAGGACTCGTAATTTACAATAGCGATTTCGACGTCGGGTTTATAAGCAATGTTCTATGTGAAAGTAACGGCGTGGAGTTCATTAAATGCCGATTAGTAGGAAGAAGCGCGATTATCGCCGGGGTTGGCGCAGCATTTGAACAGTGCGTGATAGATGTTGTGGAAGTGATATCAGGGGAAGCTCTTCTTCGTAATTGCATTGTGAAAGGTACCGCTTTTCTCAAACATGGGGCGGGATTAACCGCGATAAATACAATCAGTCGGGGGGGGAGCTTTGCAGTTTTCAGTGGGTCGGATGCCCCGAACCGACTGACTGTTTCCTATTCCAATATCATTAACGGATTGGAGGGTATCGAAACCAACGACAATGGGGAGGTGGATTGGCTGGAAGGCAATATAGACGTTGATCCGATGTTTATTGATCAACATCACAATAACTTCCATCTTTCCGCCAATTCTCCCTGCATAGACGCGGGCGACCCGGAAGCGCCGCTCGATCCGGATGGCACGAGGGCGGATATCGGGGCGTTCTATTTCCATCAGAGGGATATTGCCATCGCTCCCGCCGAGATTCACTTTGCCCCGATCCCGTTCGGAGTGCTTGACAGCCTGCCTCTGACCATTTCCAACACTGGTGGGAACGACCTGCTGTTCTGCATTCCGCCCACTCTTGAAGCGAGCTGCATCTGGATGCGCCAGATGGAGAATCAGGACACGCTAACACTTCCTGCCTTTCAAGATACCGTGCTCTGGGTACTGTTCCACCCCGAAGAAGGCGCTCCCATGCACCGGTGGATCATGATCGAATCCAACGATCCGGATGAGCCGGAAATCTCTATCGAAGCTACCGGCGAAGTCAACGCCGTTACCGCCGACAATCTTCACGCTTCAATTTTCACTATTCACTCCGCCTATCCCAATCCATTCAATGGGCAGACGACGATACGGTTTTCGACTGGCCCGATAAATCGGGAAGCCACCCTTAGAGTTTATGGACTGGATGGACGGTTGGTGAAGGAGTTGTGGACAGGCGGGGACGCCTATCCTACTGAGGAGCGACAAGCGGGACGCTTATCCTACGCGGGGGAACATTCGGTGATCTGGAATGCGGAAGGGCTGCCGGGCGGAGTGTATCTAATCAGGCTGGAAGCGGGTAAGGACGTCAGGACAATGAAAGCAATTCTACTCAGATAGATACTGCCCACGAAACGATTGTGTAGCTCGTAAGATAATCTCACCACGAAGACACAAAGGCACGAAGAGATAAATAACTCTTCGTGCCTTTGTGTCTTCGCGGTGCATTCTTCCTATCCCGTTCGCTTCTTGAACCGTAAGATAGCAGTTGAGAAGACCAGCACTCCAATCCCTCCCAGCCACATGAGCTGCGGCGCCATGTCCCGTAGCGTTACTCCCTTCAAGAATATCCCTCTGACAGTTTCGAGGTAGTGCCTCAACGGATTCAAGTACGTTATCAGATAGATGCCGCGCGGCATATTCTCAACCGGGTAGAAGAATCCGCTCATCAGGATGCCAAAGACGAGAAAGAACCAGACGGTGAACATCGCCTGCTGCTGAGTCTCGGAGACTGTCGAGGTGAGCAGTCCCGTCCCGAGCGTCACCAGCAGGTAGAGGAAGGACGAGAATCCCAACAGCCAGAGCGAACCGATCAAGGGGAGTCTGAAGTAGAGCACCGCGATTGTGGTCGAGAAGCTCAGTTCAAAAAAGGCTAACAGCACAAATGGAATTGTCTTGCCCGCGATCAACTGTGCAGGCGTTAAAGGCGTGACCAATAGGTGTTCGAGCGTGCCGATCTCCTTCTCCTTGACAACCGCCATCCCTGTGAGCATCGCTGAGATCACGGTGATAATTAAAACCACGATGCCGGGGATCATGTAGAAGCGGCTGGTCAGCTCCGGATTGTAGAAGTAGCGCACGGCAGGCTCGATGCGCCTGATGCGCTGTTCCATTTCGGGGCGGTCAAAGCGCTTGGCGTCCATCCTGCGGAACGCTTCACGGCGGATGATCCCTTCGGCGTAACCTCGAGCCCGTCCGGCGATGCTGGAGTTCTGACCGTCCACTGTGATTCCGACGGTTGCAGGGATATCCTGTGCGAGGAAAAGCGAATATCCCTTCGGGATCCAGAGTGTCATGTCTGCATCGCCGCGCTGAAGAATGTCTCGCAACTCATCGGGCGATGAAGCTGCTCCGGCTGATTTGAAGTAGTTTGAGGAAAAGAATGACTCGAGGAGCAGACGACTCTCGGACGTCCTGTCAAGATCAAGCGTTGCGAGCCGAACGTTCTTCAGGTCGGTTGTCACCGCATAGGCGAAAAGGAACATCTGAACCAGCGGCAGTAATAGCACCATTTTCACCATCGCCTGATCGCGGAAGATCTGACGGAACTCCTTCTGAACCAGATATCGGATTGGCTGCCAGATCATTCGAGCCTCCCTCGAAAGCGCTTCACAGCAACGCCGAGCGAGAGGAGGATCATTCCCACCAAAACTCCTCCTTCAAGGGGAAACCAAGCCTGTCCTTTCAGCATCACACCCCGAATGATTTTCAGGAAGTAAGTAGCCGGAACGATGTGACTGATTCCTCGCAGGACGATTGGCATGCTTGCGATGGGGAAGATAAAGCCGGAGAGCATCAGCGTCGGCAGCATTGTTCCCATCAGCGCCGCCATCATCGCGATCTGCTGCGTTCGGGCGAAAGTCGATATCACCAATCCTAATGCGAGCGCGATCAGAAGGTAGAGTAGGCAATATCCAGCGAGTACAAACCACGAACCTTCCATCGGGACTTTGAACACAAAGTAACCGGTCGCGAGAATCAGGGCGGCGTCGAGGATTCCGATGCCCAGATAGGGGATAACCTTGCCGACAATAACTTGAATCGGCGCTACCGGAGTGGTCAACACCTGTTCGAGCGTTCCCGTTTCACGTTCCCGAGCAATAGCGATTGAAGTCAGCAATGCGCACACCATCACTAATACTACAGCTACCAATCCCGGAACAACAAAATTAGCGCTGATCAACTGCGGATTATAAAGGATGCGGGTTTGCGTTTGAACCGGGAATGAGGCTGAACCGAAAGTTTCATTGGCCAATTGGAGGTTGATTCTCGCAATAACCGCCATCAGATAGTTTTCAACAGTGGCCGCCGTCGATCCGTCTGCTCCATCGACGAGGATCTGGATCGGAGTTGCTGGTCTTGATACAATAGACTCGCCATACTTATCGGGGATCACTACTGCGGCTCGGAATTTGTTCCTTCTGAATCCAAGCTCGATCTGGTCGCGATTTTGAAGCTGCTCGACAATGATGATAAAGCCGGACGAAGACATTTCCCGAGCGAGATCCCGTGAAGCAACCGATCGGTCGAAATCGAGTATGGCGACCGGCAGGTTCTTTAGTTCCATATCGATTGCGTAACCGTAGAGCACGACCATCGAGAGCGGCATCAGAATTGCTACGACGAGGCTGCGCGGGTCACGGAGGATGTGATAGAATTCTTTACGGGCGACGGCGAAAATCCTCTTCATCTTGCGACCAGAGTCAGGAAAAGGTCTTGCATCGAACTAACGCTATGCTCTCGCTTGAGTTCGGAGAGCGCGCCAAGCGCGATTACCCGACCGTCTTTCATAATCGATACTCGTCCACAATATTCCGCTTCGTCCATATAGTGGGTGGTTACAAAGATGGTGGCTCCGTGTGAGGCGGTTTCGTAAATTAGATCCCAGAACTGCCGACGCGCCACTGGATCGACGCCGCCGGTCGGTTCATCGAGAAAGAGCAGGGGGGGACGGTGCAGGAGAGCACAGCCAAGAGCGAGGCGCTGCTTGAACCCGAGCGGCAGATCGCCGGTGAGTGAGCGCCTTTCCTTGTCCATACCCAGCCGTTCTAATTGCTCTCCACTCCGTTCCCTGATCTCAGCTTTAGTAAGACCGTACACTCCCCCAAAAAACGTAAGGTTTTCCTCGACCAGCAAGTCGTCGTAGAGGCTGAACTTCTGACTCATATAGCCGATGCGTCGCTTGATCTTTTCCGATTCGGTTCGGATCGAAAGTCCATCAACCCACCCATCGCCATCGCTGGGAGTTAGTAATCCACAGAACATCCTTATTGCGGTTGTCTTGCCTGCGCCGTTGGCTCCAAGGAAACCAAAGATCTCGCCGCGCTTGACTTCCAGATCGAGTTTGTCAACGGCTGTGAACTTCCCAAATCGTCGTGTGAGGCTTTTAGCGACGACCGCCATAGACGTCGGGTTCACTGGACGCCTCCCGCTGATTCGAGAAGTTCAACAAAGGCGTCTTCCATTGTTGGTTCAATCGGAATCGCCTGAAATCCAGCCTTGCGAGCCGCGGCAAGTACTCGACTGCGTTCTTCTTCATCGGTCGCGATTACATGGAGCGCTCCTCCAAATCGGATAATAGGTATTCCGCGAAGATCGACGTTTTCCAATACATGCAGCAGAGTGGTAGGATCATTTGAGGTCACTTCACAAAGTTTGTGAGGAAAACGGAATGTGATCTCCGAAGGCGTCCCTTCTGCGAGTGCTTTTCCCCGGTGCATTAATACGACTCGATGGCAAAGAACAGCCTCGTCCATATATGGAGTGCTGACTAACAAGCCTATTCCTTCGCTGGCCAGATCCTTTAAGATCGTCCAGAATTCGCGCCTGCTCACCGGATCGACGCCGGTTGTAGGTTCATCAAGAATCAGCAATTGAGGGGTATGTATTAGTGTGCAGGATAAGGCAAGCTTCTGTTTCATACCGCCTGAAAGATGGCCGGCTCTTCGATTGCGAAACGGTCCCAGCCGACTGAATTCCATCAGACGCGCCTCGCGTTTGGATAGTTCATCTGCCGGGACGAGGTAAAGGTCGGCGAAGAACCGAATGTTCTCAGCGACCGTCAAGTCAGGATAGAGGCTGAAGCGTTGCGGCATATATCCGATCCGCTCACGAACCTGGCGCGGATTTTTCTCCGGATCGAATCCGAAGACTTTGATTTTCCCTTTATCTGGGTGGATCAATCCGCAGACGGAACGCATCAAGGTCGTTTTCCCAGCGCCGTCAGGACCGATCAAGCCTACAAGCTCGCCGGATTCAACCGTAAGATCAATTGACTTTACGGCTTGAACTTCGCCATAGGATTTGGCGAGATCGATAATCGATAAGGCGCGAGCCGATGATTCTGTAGCAGTCTTGTTCACAACAATCAGATCTTTACTTCAGCCGGCATCCCGATCTTCAAAGCTCCGTCAGGATTTGCAATACGGAGCTTTACAGCATAGACTTGCTGAAGGCGCGCGTCGCGCGTCTGTGCGTTCTTAGGGGTGAACTCAGCTTCGGAACTGATCCAGACAACTTCTCCGGTGAAGGATTTTCCGTTAAAGGCGTCTATCAGCACAGGAAATTGCTTCCCGATCTGTACTTTGTTGAGATCGGTTGAGCCGAGATAGAAACGGAGTTCAAGATTGCGCAGATCGGCAAGCCGGTATAGTAGTTTGCCGGGCGAAGCAACCTCCCCGGGTTCGACGCCTTTCAGTAACACTGAACCATCGATGGGAGCTAATACATAACCTTCAGCCATTTGACGGTCGTACATCCTTAAGGCGGCGTCGAGTTTGGCATTCTCAGCGTCAAGGACGGATAACTGTCGGCGGGCGGCCTGAACTTGCAAGTCGGCGACGTCTCGTTTAGCGTTGATTTCATCGACCTGTTGCTGTTGGGCAGAACCTTGTGCGAGAAGGTCTTGCAAACGTTTGGCCTGAGTGTTCAGCCAGTCGAGGTTACGTTCCGCTTGGGCGATGTTCTCGAGAGTAACCGAACGCTGAGCGGCGACGCTCTGGAGACCGGTGGCGGTTTGAGCGCGCTGAAGCCCGAGTAACTCGACATCCAGAACGACCAGTGTGTCGTTTTGGGCGACGAGGCAGCCAAGCCCCGGGCGCGCTTGGAGGATTCGACCTACAAGTGTACTCGATACGTCAACTTCGGTCGCTTCAAGAGTCCCCGAAGGATTGGGCTGTTTCCCGCCGTTGGCGCATCCTGCCAGAAGAATGGCTATAAGACCGACTTCAAGAAGGTGATAATTGTGGATTTTCATATTGTGTCGCATTACTGGTTTTGTGTTGGATTGGCTGCACGGGCAAAGAGAAATTCCGCCTCTGCGAGGCGGCACTTCAGTTTGGCGAGTGCATGATTACTTTCGGCGATTGAAAGATCATCGAGCACGTCGAGATACTCGCTCTCAGTAGCTGCGCCAAGTTTGAGTCGTTGCTCGATCAGACTCTTACGCGTGGTCTCAACTTCCACTTGATTGTGCATCGGATCAAGCGCATTTCGCGCAGTCTCCCATTTGGAATCAGCCATCGAGATCATCGTAGAATTTGCAGTTTTAAGTTCATTGAGTCTCGATTCCAGCGAACGAGTCATTGCCGCAGCTTTCTGAATGCGAGCTGGTCGAGCGCCCCAGTCGATTATTGTCCATGCTGCATTGAGACCAATCACACCATAGTCCATCCATTCATTTTCAGCCGCGCTGACCCCCGGTTTGGCGTAATGATAAGCCGCCATAGCCGAGAGTGACGGCAACCAGGCTGCCTGAGCGCCAGTCTCGATGTAATGACTTTGTTCGATGCGCAGTTCAAGGGCTCGTACGTCCGGTCGGTTATGATGTTCGGTATCTCGATCGGCTGGATCGATCAATTGGTCGTCAAGAGAACCCTCAGTGGAATTTGCCTTCTCTGGTTCTCCAATCACACGTCCGAGCTGGAGTCGTGCAGATCTGAGCTCTCCTTCGGCTGAAATGACGGCAACGCGAGCTTGATTTTGCCGACCGACTGCCTGCCACCGCGCTTCGATCGTACCGACGCCGAATTTAAGTGATGAATCGAGTTCAATGATATGGCGGTCTATACGGTCGGCAGCGATTTTAGCCGCTTTGAGCTTTTCTTCTGCTCCAAGAACTGAATAAAAGGCGATCCTTGTCTCATATAAGACTGCGATCGAATCCAGAGTGAGTTGAACAACCGCAGCTTCTTGAGATGCGCGAACGGATTCGATACGGGCTTTTACCGCTCCGCCCGCGTAGAGGGGGAGCTTGGCAGTCGCTGCGAGGTCGTAATTGTTTCCGTCGCCGAAGGATATGTTGCGTGATATAGGTGTTCCGGGGATGGCGAAGTTGATTTTCATCGTTTCGCTGGTATAACCATACGTTCCCGTCAGATCGACGCTGCCAAATTTCATTCCCTCAGCTTCAGATAGTTCGGCTTTAGACTGCTGCGCTAATGCTGCATTGCTCGCAAGCCTGTTTGAGTGCGACAAGGCAGCGATTTCACACTCTTTCAGCGTTAACGTCTGCCCTACTTGTGGAATCAATCCTGCGATCAACAGAGCAAGCAATCCAATTAAGGTGAGCTTGAAATTTCTCATGAGTTTTTATTCTCCGCTCCGAGCTTTAGGCCAGATTCAAATAACTCGCGCATAGCATCGATTCGCCCTTCCCAGACTTGATCATTAATGATATCCTCGCCGATGACAACTTTCAGCAGTGGTTCGAGCAGCACCATCCCGTAACCTATACTAATCATTAGGGGCAAGACGCTTGCACTCGGGATCGGTTTAAGCTTGCCTCCCTTGACGCCGGATTCGTAAGCGGCCATCATAGGCCCTTTGAATCCGTGAGGGCCAAAGACGCCTAACTCGTCAAAAACCGCTCGCGCATTTGGCGCCCCTTCGGCTAATTCGCGGCGAATTAATTGCGCCCAGATAGGATTGTCGCGCATGACCTTTGCCATGTGAAGAGGAAAGCTGAGCACAAGTTGGTCAGGCGTCAAGTTCGGAGGCAGGTCTTCACGAATTTTACGGAAAGCATTGACAAGCTCGGCGACTATAACTCGCCGGTAGAGATCTTCCTTGGTTCCGTAATAGTAATGCACCATCGCGAGGTTGACTTCGGACGAATCGGCGATGGCGCGAATCGAAGTTGCAGCAAAGCCGTGGTCCGCGAAAAGTTTTCTCGCTGCATAGATGATTCTTCCGCGAGGCGAATCGGGATCTGGCGGTTCATACTCAGACGGCAGCCGATTGAGCAGGGACCGAAAGCGTTCCTGTGGCGGAAGCGACTCAGACTCGGTCAATGGGATATCAGGCGGTGACTGATTGATGGCGGAGCTAATCGTGGGCTCCAAATTGAATGTCCGTATAGATTGAACGAATGACTTAAACAAACGTTAAATTAACGTGAGATTCGAGGATTGTCAAGTGCCTTAGAGCTAATTTTCGGAGAGGGGGTAATTTGAAATGATTTGCAAGATGAATCGGCCACGAAACACAAAGGGCACAAAGAAATGCTCTGTGCCCTTTACGTTCTTCGTGGAGAGAAGCCTCTATTCTAACCGTGTCGCGCGGTTCGATGCCTCACTTTTAGTGGAGCAGGAGCGCCGATAGCGAGCCGAGCAGCGCTTCGCGCCGTGCCAGCGAAATGGACGATTTTAGTCGTGCCCGTTATCCTCTTGACGACAGGTTTCCAGAATGCTCCAAAACAAACTGTGTTTCTAATCGGGATAAACGATTTCAGTTGAGTTTCGATCACCATTGCAAGTTCCACTAAAGTTCCGCTTGAACCGGGCATCACGACATATCCATCCGCCAGCCATACCAAGGCGATCAACCTCTGATCCCATCTTTCACAGCGCCATTCGTGGATGATCGAAGCGTTAGCTTGTTTTTCCGGCAGATCGTTGCAGGTGACGCCGACGGTGATGCCCCCCGCCTTTTTTGCACCCTCCGCCGAGGCTTCCATTACACCAGCATAGCCGCCGTTGATAACCGTTGCTCTATGTTTGGCAAGCTCTGCGCCGACCTGTTCCGCTCTCCTCCAACCGAGTGTCCCCCGAGCTGTCATAGCACTACCGAACACTGCAATAAAAGGCTTTGTAGTCGAGCCGAATGGACGAAGAAGTTCGCGCTTGCGTTGAGCAAGAGTAAGATACCATCCTTCATCGATGAAGGTTGTTTCGTTTGCTTCGATAATTGCCGGTAATGGTTGACTCAAGTCCGTTTCCTCGATGTACTGTGGATATGAATAAGATAAAGATAGTCGCATCTATTGCTGTGCGAAACCGTGAATATTAGATGTGGCGACAAAATGAGGATTTAGATTTCATACTGCCATCAAAACCTTTCTGCTCTAACCCGTCCGTATTCGGCGATCAATCTTCAACTCCCTAAATGATGACTGTCAACAAGCCGATGCGACTTGCAATAGAAAGCTGCTGGTGTTATATTTCTTAGCTTCAAGTACCGAAATAACTACTGGTGAAAACCATCTCACAAGAGCGTCTTGCCGCCGTAATATCAGAACTGAAGAAGGCGGCTGCGGCAGTTGGTCGGGACGTTGATGAGATTACTCTGATTGGCGTCTCAAAGTTCCATCCCTCAGAAACTGTAATTGAGATGGCTCTGGCTGGTTTACGAGACTTCGGCGAGAATCGCGTTCAGGAAGCCGCTGGTAAGCGGGCTGAGGTCGAAGCGCGACTGACTGAACAAGGATTCGATCCGAGGCTTATCCACTGGCATATGGTCGGGCATCTACAATCGAATAAGGCCGTCAAAGCCGCAGCGATCTTTGATGTGATACACTCGGTGGATTCCGTAGAACTTGCGAAACGGCTCGCAGAAGCGGCACAGGAGCTTGGGAAACGTCTCGACTGTCTCGTGCAGGTCAACACCTCGGGCGAGATTACCAAATCGGGTGTAGATATTTCGAAAGCGATTGAGATTGCTGAGGTGATTGTTTCTGAACCGGCGCTGCGATTCAAAGGGCTGATGACCATCGGACCGCTGACGAACAACCCGACGCTGATTAAGCAGTCATTCGAGCGTCTTGGCGCTTTGCGAGACGATATTGAGCGAAGTCATCCTGCTTGGGGGCGGCTCGAACTATCGATGGGGATGACGGACGATTTTCCTGCAGCTATTGCGTGTGGAGCGACGATGGTCCGGATTGGTACGGCGCTGTTCGGATCGCGAGCGTTGAACAAACAGGAGGGGGCGTGATCAGTCCGATTGAAGTAAAAAAGCACGAATTCGCGAAAGCCATGCGCGGCTATGACACGGTAGAGGTTCGCGCCTTTCTGGAAACAGTCGCCGCTGAGATTGAACGGATGGGCGAGACTGTCAGGACACAATCTGGCGAGCTCGAGCGGATCCGTGCGGAACTTGGCGCTTATCAGCGGATGGAAGCAAATATGCGCGAAGCAATCGTCAACGCACAGGACGCGCTTCGCGACGCACGGGAAGGGGCTCGCAAGGAGGGGGAATTAATCCGTCGCGACGCCGAACTTGACGCTGAACGGATTATCCTCGAAGCCAAGCGGCAAGGCGAGAACATTCGCAAGGAACTCGATGCGCTTAACTGGAAGAAAGACGCGCTGACTATCAAGCTGCGTAAGTTCCTCGAGACCGAGCTTGACCTCTTCAAATTACTTGAGGATAGCGAACAAGCGGAATTTCGGGCTGGTGGCAGGCAGGGGGAGGAGAGGTAGGGATCTGAGGCTTTCTACTGCCGATCCGCCGTGGTCGGCAGTCGTAGTTGGGTATGCCCACATCCTACCAACCACGGCGGGTTGGTAGTAGAAAATCATGAACCAATGACGCCACTATTCGACCGGCTGCAAATTGCCGCAGAATTTCTTAAAACAGCCGGTCTGACCGGGCCGTTCGATGCGGCGTTAATCTTTGGCAGTGGATTGGGGGCGATCGCCGGGGGGATGAAGGTCGAAGCCGATCTCCCGTACGCCAAAGTGCCCGGAATGAGCGCCACGACACTCAATTTTCACCGTGGGCGGTTCCTTGTTGGGACGATCTCTGGCAAGCGAGTGATTGCGATGGACGGCCGGTTCCATTACTACGAAGGCTTCTCGATGGAGCAGGTGGCGTTTCCGGTCAGAGTGATGGGGCAACTGGGTGCGAAGAGGATGCTGCTCTCGAATATCGCAGGCGGATTAAATCCGGAATATCGCGCCGGCGATATCGCGCTGATGGTCGATCATATCAATCTGATGGGGAGCAATCCACTGATCGGCGAGAATGACGAACGTCTTGGCCCGCGCTATCCCGATATGATCGAACCGTACTCCAAACGCCTGATAAATCAGGCGGAACGAGTGGGGATGGAAATGGGGTTGAAGCTACCGCGAGCGGTTTATGCGGCGGTCACTGGTCCAATGTTTGAGACGCGCGCCGAATACCGTATGTTGCGAGCGATGGGAGCCGATTTGGTCGGAATGTCAACCGTTCCCGAAGTTATCGCCGCCGTGCATATGGGAATGGAAGTAATGGGGCTGTCGTTAGTGTCGGATGAGTGTTTCCCCGACTGTCTTGAACCGCTCGAAGTGTCGGTCCTGCTGAAACGAGCAGAAGAGGGGGCGGAGAAGATCGCGGAAGTGTGGAGGAAGGTGTTGGGGAAAGTTGAAAATTGACATGAACCTCGGCTAGTGAAGAAATGATTTATAGTCTATATCGAGATATGTTCAATCTTTGAATCTGCTGCATTGAATTCGAACAAGCAAACGGAATACGAACTGAACGACAAGGAACATAATTTCTGGCCCACCCCCGGCTCCGGTCCCGTACCGGTATCGTCGAAGGTGGACTTTCCGGCCATAGACCATGCGGTGTTCGACCTCTGGAAGGAGCATAACGTCTTCCTGAGGACGATCAGCGAGCGACCATTACCGGGTAAAGACGATTTCGTGGCGTACGACGGTCCTCCCGGAACGAATGGAACGCCGCACATCGGTCATATGATGCAGTCGGCGCTGAAAGACCTCTGGCCGCGTTACAAGACGATGCGCGGTCATCGGGTGCTCCGTAAAGCCGGCTGGGATACTCACGGCCTGCCGATTGAGCTGACAGCGGAGAAGGAACTCGGCCTGAAGTCGAAGCGCGACATCGCCGCTTACGGGGTGGACAAGTACATCGAATACTGCCGCTCGACGGTGTTTCGTTACAAGAAAAGTTGGGAAGAGGCGATCCACCGCATCGGGCGGTTCCTCGACACCGACAACGACTACGCGACGCTCAACAAGGAGTACATCGAGACCGACTGGTGGGTGATCAAGCAGGCGTGGGACAAGGAGCTGCTCTATCAAGACCGGCGCATTATGCCTTATTGTTGCCGTTGCGGGACGAGTCTGTCTCAACACGAAGTGGCGCAGGGGTATAAAGATGTGCATGATATCTCGTTATATGCCAAGTTCAGAGTTGGATTAGAAGCAGAACGAAGATTTCTTGTCGCATGGACGACGACGCCATGGACATTACTAAGCAACGTTGCACTAGCGGTGAATCCGGATTTGACTTACGTTGAAGTGGAAGTCGAATCTGGGGACCGACTTATTATTGCAGAAGCCCGACTTGATACATTGAAGCAAATGTTGGGTAACTATACGATTCGGGAGAAGTATAGTGGTAGTGGGCTTGCAGGGTGCATGTATGAACCACTGTGGAACTTCCAGTACGATGATTTTCTTAATGTCTCAGACGACAGACCAGCGATTGAGCACTGGCATCATGTTGTAGCAGATGACTATGTGACTGCGGATGACGGTACAGGAATCGTCCATCTTGCGCTATATGGTGCTGATGACTTTCGATTGATTCGGAAGCACAACATTCCGGAAGTTCAAAATGTTGATTTGGATGGCAATGTTACACATCATGTCGATCTGGTAGACAGTCAAGGCAAACCATTTGCCGGTCGGTGGTTCAGGGAAGAAGGGCTGGACGTTGACATCCTGAAGGATCTGCTTGGGCGTGGACTGCTCTTCGGGAAGGAGAAGATCACACACTCCTACCCGCACTGCTACCGCTGCGACACGCCGCTGATGTACTTCGCCAAGTCGGGGTGGTTCCTCCGCACGTCGGCCTTAAAAGAGGAGATGCTGAAGGCCAACCAGACCATCAACTGGTATCCTGAGCACATCAAGGAAGGGCGCTTCGGGAACTGGCTGGAAAACAACGTCGATTGGAATATCTCGCGCGACAGGTATTGGGGGAGTCCGCTGCCGATCTGGACCTGTGAATGCGGCAAGATCGAGTGCTTTGAATCGTTGGCAGCGCTAAATCGACGACTAAAGTCACCGCTGCCTGCTGGTTTTGACCCGCATAAACCGTATATTGATAAAATTGAGTTGGAATGCGCGAAGTGCGGCAAGAAGATGAAGCGGACGCCGGAAGTGCTGGACTGCTGGTTCAACGCGGGGATTATGCCGTGGGGGCAGTGGGGGTATCCGGCGGTGGAAGGATCGCAGGAGATCTTCGCCAAGCAGTTCCCTGCCGATTTTATCTGCGAAGCGATTGACCAGACGCGAGGGTGGTTTTATACGATGCTCGCGACGAGTGTGCTGATCACGACGAAGAAAGTAGCCCCGACCTCCGTGTCGGGATCCGGTGGAGTGGAGAAAGACAGGACCGACACGGAGGTCGGTGCTACCGGATTCATCGGCGGAGTGTCGTCGTTCAAGAATGTGATCTGCACCGAGCACATCTCGGACGCGGACGGGCAGAAGATGTCCAAGTCGCGCGGAAACGTGGTCGATCCGATTGGCTTGTGCGAAAAATATGGCGCTGACGCAGTGCGCTGGAGCTTCTACAACGTCAATCCGTGGACGGCTCGACGGTTTGCGGTAGCCGACCTGAGCGATGTACTGAAGCAAGTGCTGATTCCGTACTGGAATTGTTACAGTTTCTTCGTGACGTATGCGAGAGTGGATGGGTGGAAGCCGAACGTAATGCCGGCGGGGACGCCGGCGTTACAACCGGTAAACCCTCTGGACCGGTGGATACTGTCGCGTTTGGAAGGATTGAAGGAAGAAGTAACCGGGGGACTGGAAGGTTATGACGTTGGTCGGGCGGCTCAGGCGTTCACCGAATTTCTCGATGAGCTGACCAACTGGTATATCCGTCGTTCGAGGCGGCGGTTCTGGAAGTCGGAAGACGACGACGACAAGCAGTGGGCCTACAAGGTTCTGCACCATGTTCTGACCACCGTCAACCGGATGCTCGCGCCGTTCCTTCCGTTCGTCAGCGAAGTGGTCTATCAGAACATCGAGCGTGGGTATGACGCTTTGCTGCCCGACTCGATTCACTTGTCTGATTGGCCTGAATCATACCCAGATCGACGCGACTTCGACCTTGAAAAACAGATGGAACAAGTCCGTCAGGTTGTCACGCTGGCAAGGTCGCTACGCGCTGACTATTCAGTGCGAGTGAGGCAACCGCTTAGAGAACTCGTTGTAGCTGGCTTCGCTGTCGAGCTGGGTGGAGACTTCGAGGAACTAATTCTCGACGAGCTTAACATAAAGGCGCTGCGTCGGGTTGACGATGCGTCTGAGCTATTCCACTGGCAGGCGAAAGGCGATATGAAGTCGCTGGGACCGAAGTATGGCGCACGAATGAAGGAAGTCCTCAGTCTGGTGGCAGGGCTCGATCATATAGCGATCTCGAAATTGCTGGAAGACGGTAAGCTTGAGGTTGCAGGACTGACTCTCGTGAAGGAAGACCTCTTACTTTCTCAGCAAGCGACCGAAGGCTACTGGGTTCGCTCCGAAGGGAGTTTGACAGTAGGAATCTCGAATCGACTCGATCAAGAGTTGACCGACGAATGGTTAGCGCGAGAATTCGTTCATCACGTCCAGAATCTGAGACGTGAAGCGGATCTCGACGTTACGGATCGGATTTGGGTAGAGTACACTGGATCGGAAGAGGTTGTGCGCGCCGTCCGGCAATGTATGGACTACATAAAGCTGGAGACGCTCGCTGCCTCAGTTTCACAGGTAGATGAAGGTTGTGAGACCGCGGAACTAAAAATCGGCGACTATCCCGGTCGCATTCGTATCCGCGCCCATAAGTAAGGTGGTTCTTGTATGCTGAAGAAAGTTCAACCTCAGAACGAAGCTCCACCGGGAGCGGACTTGGAGCGTTATTCGAAAGATGACGCCCAGTTTTTTCATGACTTGATTGTTGAGCGCCGAAATAACATCTCCAAACAGTTGGGGGTGTTGACCGAGGCGACGCGGAACACGGTTCAGGATTACTCCGGCGACAATTCGACCTATTCTCTTCATATGGCTGATCAAGGTACTGACGCGCAGGAACGCGAGAAGGGATTTCTGCTTGCGTCCCGTGAAGGTCGTTATCTGAAATACCTTGACCGTGCCCTTGAGATGCTCAAGGAAGGCACCTATGGTACCTGTCAGGATTGCGGAGATCAGATCCAGAAGAAGCGCTTGGAGTTGGTGCCAACTGCCAAGCTCTGCATTGCCTGCAAGCTAAAGGAAGAACAGAAACGGGGCATTCAATAATCAAGCGGCGGGCGTTGTTCTTCGGGATTGCCGGAGGTTTGGTCATTCTTGACCAGATAACCAAAGCTCTTATCCGAGCCTCTCTCACCGGAGCAGATATCGCCAAGCCTCTTGGTAACGATCTTCTCTGGTTTGTCCATATTCAGAATCCCGGTTTGGCGTTTGGATTAACCTTTCTGTCGCCGTTGATGCTTGCAGTAATTTCCGCCGTTGCGTCTGTTGCACTCGGTTGGTTTATATATAAGAATGCAAACCAGTCACTCTGGCAGAATATTCCTCTCTCATTTATCATGGGCGGGGCGATAGGAAACCTGATCGATCGTGTGGTTTATGGCCAGGTGACCGATTTTATCAGCGTTGATCTTCCTGATTTTCTGATGGATCGCTTTTTCGTGTTCAATGTTGCTGACTCTTCAGTATCAGTTGGTGTCGCGTTGCTCTTAATTGCGAGCTTCTTTCCTGAACCTGCGCTTGATCATCTCGATGAATCTCAACCTCAGCCTCCATCAGAGGCTGAACATACTACCACAACAGCAGAAGAGCAGGCAGGCGCATAAGCTTGGTTTGTGGCGCTGGTCACTGACCGGTTCAGGCAAACCACTTATGTTGAACAAATACTCTTGAAAGAGTGCTGAATCTCTTATTTGACGGTTGCTTCTAAGAATTTCAAACCAATATCGAGAGTTACAGTCGGTTTGGCGAGAACCGGCGAATAAATGGATGATCTCTCACGCAACGCGTGGGGATCTGCAGAGTAATGTTCGGCAATTGGAAACCGAGCAGTGAGGTGAAACGGTTATGAAGATCACCTTTTGGGGTACTCGCGGGTCAATCCCATCCCCGGGTCCGCACACGGTTAGGGTTGGGGGAAATACGACCTGTTTAGAGGTCGAGACAGGCACAGGAGCGCGTATAATCGTTGACGCTGGCACGGGCATTCGCGCGCTTGGCTTAAAACTCATGCGAGAAAAATCTACGGAACCGATCGCGCTTCTTCTGACGCACTCACATTGGGATCATCTTGCCGGATTTACATTTTTCCCGCCAGCTTACAACTCGGATTACTCAATCGCCTTCTATGGCAATCATATGGCGATGGAGGTGCTCCAGCGCGACATCTTTGAACGTCGGGATAATCGTTATTTCCCGGTGAATATGGACGACTTCCGTGCTGCTATTCACTTCCATGATGAACTTCCCAGACCGTTGATCGTTGGCGGCGTGATAATTGAGGCGATCAATCTAAACCACCCTGGCAACGGCTACGGTTATCGATTCGAACAGGATGGGAAGCGGATTGCCTTTATCACCGATAACGAGATCGGGCTCCAGTATCCAGGCGGCAATACAATGAACGAACTCCGTGAGTTCTGCGCCGGCTGCGATATCCTTGTGCATGACGCACAGTACCTTCCTGATGAACTCCCGATTCATCATGGATGGGGGCATTCGACCTTTCAAGAAGTAGCGGATCTCGCCGCAGAAGCGGGAGTGCCGCACATACTATTAACTCATCACGATCCGGAACGCGACGATGAAAGCTGCCAACTTCTTCTCGAAGATGCGCGCCAATACGTCGCAGATCATGGATACCATATCTTCTGTGAGCTGGCAATCGAGAACCAGACGTTGATTCTTTAACTGCTTGTCTCTATTCTTCGAATGACTGAAGGATAAATCGTAGTATAGTCGCTAAGTCCTAATTATCTATCTTCTTGGCGCAAACCAATTACTCCAGGGGCTGCAAATGCCGCAACTAATGAAAGCGATCGTAAAAACCCGCCCTGATCTGGGCGCGACTTTAATGGAAATTCCTGTCCCGACTCCCGCTCCGGACGAAGTATTACTCAAGGTTAAAGCCACCTCAATCTGTGGCACCGACGTTCACATTTATAAGTGGGACGCCTGGTCGCAAGGAAGAATAGGCGCTAAGGCGCTCCCCCAAACTCTCGGCCATGAATGCACTGGTGAAGTAGTCGAAGTTGGCGCTCATGTCAAGCGGATCAAAGTAGGGGATAACATCTCTCTTGAGACGCATATCCCGGACCCCAATGATGTGCAAACGTTCTTCGGTCAGATGCACATCGGCGAACATATGAAAATCGTCGGCGTCGATCGCAACGGTTGTTTTGCTGAATACATGACCGCCCCTGAAGTCGTTTGTTGGAAGAATGATCCATCGATCCCGCCGGAATACGCTTCGGTTCAGGAACCGCTCGGTAATGCGGTTTACTGTCTCCTTGGTGAGGACGCAGACGTAGCCGGGAAGAGCATGGTAATTCTTGGAGACGGGCCGATTGGGCTGATGGCGGCTGCGGTAGCTCGTTCGGTCGGCGTTACGAAGATTTTTGTCACTGGTCTTTTCGATCATTGCCTGAACATCGCCAAAGAAGTCGGCGCTGACTATACCTTGAACGCAGGCGATCCGAATCTTGACAGAGTAGCCTTTGTCAAGGATCACACCAACGGTTTCGGCGCTGATATTGTACTTGAGATGTCGGGCGCGCGACCGGCGGTGGCAGAAGGCTTCAAGATGCTCCGCAAAGGTGGTCGGTTCTCTGCTTTCGGCGTTCTTGGCGATGCTGAAGTGATGTTGGACTACAATAACGGGATCGTCTTCAAAGGCGCAACGGTCAACGGTATCAACGGGCGTAAAATGTTCGACACCTGGTACCGGGTACGAAATCTGCTCGCGTCCGGTCGGTTGGACATCTCCAAAATTGTAACTGGCGTGATCGCTTTGGAAGACTACGAAGAAGGCTTCCGCCAGATGATGGAAATCCCGAGACGGTCGGCGAAGATTGTGATGTTTCCAGAGCAAAGTGAGCTTCAAAAAGCGCTTGCACGGCGCGGCGGTCGTTAAATTTCTTCCGGTTTAGTGACCGGAGAGCCTCAGGGAGGCAGAATTGCATCTGAATAACTCTAATTCCGTCAGATTTTCCGTAGCGACGGCCGCAGCGTTAATGCTCCTCTTTGTCGGAGGAGCATTCGCGCATCCAGACCTCGACGTTCATCCGCGAAGCATCGAGAACGCTCTTCGCAATTTCGAGTTGCGGGATACGATGTGGGTGGACAACGAAGCCGGTGATGCGGAACTGGTTTGGGAGCTTGAGATACAGGGCGATTCTCTCGAATGGATCTCAGCCGAACCTCGATCGGGAAGGCTTGGCGCCGGTCAGGGGCAGATCGTTGTTGTGCGGCAGAATGGCCGGGACTTGGACGCCGGACATTACTACGCGCTGCTTCACTATACCTCAAACGATCCAACCAGAGATGCATTCGATGTTCCTGTGGCAGGTCATACAATAGAGTACCCCAGAATTGAGGCGACTTGGGCGGTTCCCGGACAGGGCGAGTGGTGGGGATTAGATATGGATCGGATCGTCGGACGGATGGAGTGGGGAGGACAATACGGTTTCGACTTGAATATCATTAATCGTGGGAGTGCAAGGCTCGATTGCGATACGATTCTCTGCAACAACGCCTATTTTACCTTTGTTCCGGGTGTTTTTTCGCTCGATCCGGGCGCTAACCGGGCTGTTAGAGTAACTCTCAATGCTCAGGAAGTTGGCGGCAATGCTGGCACGATTACTTCGATCTCGAATGCCTGGGATCCTCGGGAGTTGAACTTCCGAATAACTGCTACAGTGGACTCTGCCTTTCGACGCGGGGGCAGTTTACAGGATGTTGCATTTAACGAAGATTCGCCCGAAGTGGCTATCGCCGATCTCGATACTATCTTCATTTCGTCAGCGGCAGGCGCCAGAATTGACGTAATCGCTGGTTATGCTCTGCTCTATCGTATCGCGAGGAACGGCGAGCTGCTCCTGCGAGGTCGCCCAAACTGGAACGGGAATCAAGAATTAGTCGTTTCAGCTACACTCGGGGATTCCGTCCTGTCTGATACTTGCATGATAACAGTGAATGCTGTCGCAGATCCGCCTGATCCCTTTGACCTGATCGCGCCAGAAGACGGCGACACGCTTTACTTCGATGGCGGCGATTCTTTGTTGATCTGGCAGAATACAATTGATCCTGACCGCGACACAGTACGGTTTACTCTCCATATTTATCAGGCAGAGGGGCTTGACACTACTATCCGTGATCTCACCGACACCACATTTGCGATCAGGGATTTATACTACAGAGATGACTTGGCAGGAGAAATTCATTGGGAAGTGAGCGCTACGGGAGGCGGAGAAGTGCGGAATGCTTGGTCAATCTTTGGATTTTTCCTGATGGAGGGACGCCAAGCCGTCCAGCAGGAGATTCCACCCTCTGACTGGAACGTTCTTCAAGCTTATCCCAATCCTTTTAACGCTGGCGTCACGATATCATTCAAAACTCCGATGCCCGGGAAGATGGCGGCGGTTATATATGATCTGCAAGGGAACCAATTAGAAACTCTCTTCAACGGAGATCTGCGAGCGGGAGAACACCATTTTACATGGAACAGCGTTGGATTCGCAAGCGGAATCTATATCGTTAAAGCAGAGATAGCGGGGAATAGTTTTACTCGTAAAATTGTTCTGGTGAAATAACTTCCATCGTTTGAACGTCACCCCATCTTCCGGCGCGAACCGTCGGAAAAGTGGGGTTTAACTATTTTTGCAGGCGTCATGTACGGATCATACAAGACCCATCTTGAGGATGAACTCAAGACGATAAGAGAATTGGGCCTCTTTAAGGCTGAGCGAGTGCTTCTCTCGCCGCAAGGGGCTCAGATCTCAGTTGCGCAGGGTGAAGTGCTCACTTTTTGCGCGAATAATTATCTCGGTCTGGGTGGACATCCCGATTTGATAAACGCTGCTAAAGTTGCGCTTGATCGTTGGGGCTACGGGATGTCTTCAGTGCGTTTCATATGCGGAACTCAGGAGATTCATAAGCAACTCGAGGAAGCGATCTCCAAGTTTCTGGGAACTGAAGGAACGATTCTTTATTCTTCCTGTTTCGACGCGAATGGCGGAGTCTTCGAGGCGCTGCTCGGGAAAGAGGACGCCATAATCACCGATGAACTGAATCATGCCTCCATTATCGACGGAATCCGGCTTTGTAAAGCAGAACGATTCATCTATCGTCATGGCAATATGGAAGATCTGGCTCTAAGACTGCAAGAATCACAACATGCTCGTTTTAGATTGGTCGCCACCGACGGCGTCTTTTCGATGGACGGCGATATTGCCAAATTGACAGAGATCTGCGACCTCGGGGAGAAGTACAACGCTCTTGTGATGGTAGATGACTCGCATGCGACCGGATTTATCGGCAAATCGGGCAGAGGAACACATGAACATTGCGGCGTAATGGGGCGCGTCGATCTGATTACTTCAACCCTTGGTAAAGCGCTGGGGGGCGCTGCGGGCGGTTTTGTGAGCGGTCGTCATGAGATTATTGAGATCCTTCGTCAGCGTTCGCGTCCATATCTCTTCAGTAATACAATGGCTCCGCCAATTGTGGCTGGTTCGTTGAAGGTGCTTGAGTTACTCTCATCCACCACAGAGCTTCGAGACAGGCTCGAGAAAAATACGGCCTTCTTCCGGTCACAGATGACTTCGATAGGATTTGACATTCGACCGGGAGTTCACCCCATCGTCCCCATTATGCTCTACGAGGCGCCGTTGGCGCAGCAGATGGCTGCTCGATTGTTGGATGAAGGGATTTATGTAATCGGTTTCTTCTTTCCTGTCGTTCCAAAGGGACAGGCTCGCATTCGTGTCCAAATCTCTGCCGCTCATACAATGGAACACTTGATACATTGTATTGCAGCCTTCGAGAAGGTCGGAAAAGAGCTTGGAGTAATAAAGTGATCTGTGGTGAGGTTATGAAATGAGTGACCTGCAAAGCGAGTTGCTGCTTTCTGATCCTGAACATACTGCGCGAGCCTTGGAGGCCGTGAAAGCCGTTGATCCAAATGGGATGCTCAATGTTGCTTTCGAGACTCCGCGACAGATTGTCGATGCAATAGCCAAAGCGAAATCGTTCAACGAAGGAGACCTTCCACTCGATCGCAGCAGACTCCATCTCGTAGGATTAGGCGGTTCTGCAATCGCAGGCGAATTGTTGCGCGATATGGTTGCACCCAAGCGGGGCATCTCGATTCACCGCGGAACAAAGCCGCCACGGGATCGCGCCGGAGTGATCGTTTCGAGTTATTCCGGAAATACTCGCGAGATTTTGGAGCTTTCGCATCAAGTAACCGGTGGATTGCGAACAGTCGTGTTCTTTGCGTCGGGCGGTATGCTGGAAAAACTCGCTTTCGATTGGGGAATACCGCTCTGGAAGATGCCTGCAGGCTATCAACCTCGCGCCGCCGTTGGTTGGTCACTCGCTCTGGTTACTTCACTTGCAGAACGCTGGGGAGTCTATCAGGGCGTCATTGAGAAACTAATCTCAGCCGCACAAAAGTTAGGCGACGAACTGGGGCATGGCGACTTACATCATCATTCGCTTGTCCGAAGCGCGTTGCCGATTGCCGAGGCGATCGGCGACAAACCTGTTGTGATATTCCACTCGCTTCGCTGCACCGGCGCAGCGCGTCGTCTCGCCGCCCAGTTAAACGAGAACGCCAAACAGATTGCATTTGCTCTGGTGATGCCTGAAGCGGTTCATAACGGCGTGGAAGGACTGGTCGGCAGCGGGGAGGTTGATAAGTACAGCTTGATCTTCATGTCCGATGCCAACGATACTCTTTCGCTTCAAGATACTATGGACCGAGCGCTGCGATTCTTTACGGATAAAGGCTTCTCCACTCTGGTTTTTCCCTCGGCTGGCAACGATCCATTCGAGCTGACCTTGTCTCGCATTCTCATAGCAGATATGATCAGTTTATTCATTGCCGCTCATCGCGGCATCGATCCGACGCCGATTCCGGCGATACGTGAAATCAAGAGTATGGAACCGCCTCTCGATCTCATGAACTACGACAAAGATATGGCGGAATTTCGCTGATAGATTGAGTTAGGAACTGAACACAATCCACTTTAGCCGTCGCTTATCGTATCTTAATAAACTGAGTGATTTGCGTCCTATTGGAATTACCGCGATCACATTGAGAGTGAATTGAACCTACCGCTCAAGGACTTGAATGAAGGTCATTATTCCGGTTGCAGGACTCGGCAGCCGACTTAAACCGCATACTTACACCGTCCCGAAGGCTCTTTTACAGGTCGGCGGTAAACCGATCATTGCCCATATTATGGATCAGGTGAAGGAATGGGGCGGAAGCCGCTTTACTTTCATCGTGGGGCATCTTCGCGAGAGTTTGGAGAGTTATCTCCGTTCCCACTACGATCTGCCTCTTGAATTTCGTCAGCAGGAGCGGATGCTCGGTTTGGGGCATGCTGTTCTGACTGGACTCGATCCGGATGACAAGGAACTTCTAATCATACTTGGCGACACTATTCTAGACGCCGATATGACTCCGGTCATTCGTCGCGGAGTCACATCCATCGGCGTTAAAACTGTTGCAGACGCGCGCAAGTTTGGAGTAGTGGAATTGGAAGGGGACCGGGTGGTTCGGTTGATCGAGAAATCTCCAGAACCGCCTTCGAACCTCGCGATTGTAGGAGTTTATTATATCCGTGATGGCGCCCTACTCGGCAAAGCGATTAAAGAGGTGATCGAGCAAGGTATCACGGTTAAAGGGGAGTATCAGCTTACCGACGCGCTTCAGATAATGCTGGATTGGGGAGAAGTAATCGAGACATTTCCGATTGGAGGCTGGTTCGATTGCGGCAAACCTGAAACATTACTGGAAACCAATCGTTACATTCTGGACAGGGACGGCGGGGAGGTTTCCTCTGCAAGCATCAAAGACTCTGTGATTATTCAGCCGGTTCACATAGCAGCGGATGCGATCATTGAACAGTCGGTGGTTGGACCCTATGTGGTAATCGGATCAAAGACGGTAGTTACGAAGTCTGTTATCTCTGACAGCATCATCGCCGATCATGCTACTATTGAGGGTGCAGTTCTCTCTGCATCGCTCATCGGCGCACGCTGCAAAGTTCGCACAAGTCATCACAAGATAAACCTCGGCGCGTCAGGCGAGCTTGAGCTATAGCTGTCGCGCGCACAAGTCAGGAATTTGGAAGGAGAGCAATGAAAGGCGAGTTCCTCTTTACCTCGGAGTCGGTCACCGAAGGACATCCCGATAAGATAGCCGATCAAATATCCGATGCAGTACTCGACGCCGTAATGCGCGATGATCCCTTTGGACGAGTAGCCTGTGAAACATTTTTATCCACCGGTCTGGCGCTTGTTGGCGGTGAGATTACAACGACAACTTATGTCGATATTCCGCGTTTAGTTCGGCAAGTGATTAAGGATATAGGCTATACCAGCGCAGCCTTTGGATTCGATTATGAGACGTGCGCGGTTATCACGACGATTGACCAGCAATCCGCCGACATTGCCATGGGAGTTGACCGTGCGGGAGCAGGCGATCAAGGTATGATGATAGGCTACGCCTGTAACGAAACGCCTGAGTTAATGCCGCTTCCGATTCAGCTCGCTCACACTCTTGCCAAGCGTCTTGCTAAAGTTCGCAAGGACGCTACGATTCCTTACCTTCGCCCTGATGGGAAAACGCAGGTATCGGTGCGCTACGTTGACGGGAAACCAGTCTCAGTCGAAACCGTAGTGGTCTCTACCCAACATGATCCTGACGTCACGCATGCTCGTATTTGCGAAGATGTGATGGAAGAGATCATTTTCAAGGTGATTCCTGAGCAGTATATCGACAGAAAAAAGATCAAGATTCACATCAATCCGACCGGTAGATTTGTGCTGGGTGGTCCTCACGCCGATACCGGTCTCACGGGCCGCAAGATCATTGTCGATACGTATGGCGGCATGGCGCTGCATGGCGGCGGCGCTTTTTCCGGGAAAGATCCGACCAAGGTTGACCGTTCGGCTGCGTATGCTGCCCGTCATCTCGCACGCAACATCGTCGCGGCAGGATTGGCGACTAAGTGCAGCATTCAAGTCGCCTATGCGATTGGCGTCGCAGAACCAGTTTCCATGATGATCGATACCGAAGGCACCGGCGTGATGCCGGATACCGAGTTGACCAAGATTGTGCTCAAGAAAATTGATATGACGCCGGCGGGGATTATCGAACGGCTTGAACTCCGTCAGCCTTTCTATCGTCAGACAGCCGCATATGGTCATTTCGGCAGACAGGAAGAGGTCGGATTTACTTGGGAGAGAGACGATCTCGTCGAGGTCTTGAAGAATAGTTAGATTACCCGGTTGAAATTCAAGCGGCCTGCGTCACAACAGGCCGCTTGTTGTCTCGTATGTTATTTGAGTAATCAAGCTCAACGATAGGGAATTGAATGAAAGCACAGATGCGGATAACCGCATTACTCGGAGCAGGGGCGCTATCCCTGATGTTCATCGGTTGCAGCCTTAAAACACCCGGAGCGCCGGTCTGGACGGTCGAAGCAACGCTTCCTTTCAGCCAGAAAGTGTACCGAATGGGCGACCTCGTCACCGACTCGGTAAAAATGGCGGATCAGGGATGGGGGCTCAGGATCAATCCTGCCGATTCATTGCTTGTTTTCGAGGCAATGGATTCTCTGGAATATCAATCCATTAAGGATCGCATCAAATACGAAGCGTCCGATGTTGGACAGTATTCGAACGCCATCGGCGCTATTCACATCGAACAACCGCTGCCCGACGCCGATACTGTCAATATCAGTGAAGCAAATCCGCTTCTCCAGCCGGGATACAATGGGCCGGTGGCTCCCTTCAGTATGGATGAGGCGGTCGATACTCTCGCCTTCGAAGTATTCCGTTGGGTCAGGGTGAATACCGGTAGCATGAATTTGACAATCGTCAATGGCTTCCCGTTTGAAATGCGAAATCTGGCTATTGAGTTAGAGAACATCGAAGACGGTAGTTCGCTTGGTACGGTCATCTTTCAGCAGCCGATCCCAGCCAATGGTTCTGCTACTGAGAGTCTGAATCTCGCCGGAGTCTTGATGTACGATCAAGTCAGGATGACGGCGAACGGCTCCTCTCCCGGATCAGCTACTCCAGTATCTATCAGTGGGAACGAGAAACTGCAACTGGTGCTCGGGATAACGCGAACCGACGCCGATTCCGCCTACGCTCAAATCGAAGCGCAGGAGTTCTCCAATCCCGACGTATTGGCACTCGATAACGCTAATCGGATTGTTGAAGCGAGGATCAAGGATGGCACAGCTTTCTTTGTTCTGAGAAATACGACGCCATTCCAGTTAACCTCAGATATGGTCTTCGAGAATTTTTACGATTCAACCAACACACCGATTCAGAAGCGGATATCACTCGCGCCGCACGGCGTCAGCAGGATCGAACAGATTTCGCTCCGGGGTTCTCGAGTCGTGATGGATCTCAACGCGCAGGGGATACGAGTATCCAATGTTGTAAGCGTTGAGGATACGCGCGAGACGCGGTACAATGGCGAAACGTATCAGGTAATCAAGGGCGATCAAGGCGTTGAGATTCAGTACTGGACGGACGAGTTGACGCTCGGCCGCTTTGAAGGGATACTTGACAGTATTACTGTCGATATTCCGCCTACAATCACGGCGGTTGAGATCCCTCAAGGATTGGATAGTTTGAATTTCACTCGCGACACGGTCTTCATTTTCATTGATAATGAAACGACCATGCCGCTTAAGGGGAATTTCAGTTTACGGGCTGTGAACAGCCGCAATGGCGCATCGATTACACTGCCGATACCGCTTGACCTGCTTCCGGGGCAGAATTCGACAACCTTGCCGAATGCAGACCGCCTCACCAGTGTTCTCCCCGATAGTATTATTCTTGAAGGGTGGGCAGGACTGGGGCAGAAATTCTTTCCAAATCAAGGAGTTGGAATTGTCTCAGAGGACGACGGCTTCGCTGGGGCCTATCTGATTCGTTCTGCACTCAAGTTCACTATCGGAAATACTCGCATACTAACCGAGCCAAGCGAGATGGACTCACTTGATATAGGCGTACAAAGCGTCGATCTGAGGGTCCATTTGATCAATAGTATTCCGCTTTCAGGCATTGTGCGTATCCTCGTCGGAAATGATACTACAGCGATGGATACGGTCATCCAGGTTGATATTCCCCGGGGTGATATCGTCAACCGGCGATCTGCTGCTGCCGCAGAGACTACTTACACGGTTGGGCTCGATTCAGCCGAGCTTGCTATCATGAAACGAAGTCCCGTCTTTACCAGGCAATTAATGACTTTCCAGTCGAGTAACGGCGACACCGCTTGGATCTATCCGCAGGATTCACTCGCAGTACAAGCATCAGCTACGGTTCGCGTCACGATCGATCCGAACGACGGAGGCAACTGATGAAGAATAAAATCCTCCTCACGTTGATCATCTCAACCGGACTACTGTTGCCTTCCACAGGCGAAAGTCAGACTATGCGAACCGGCAGAAGCGTCGCTCTTGCAGGCTCGGGTGCGCTGGCAATGTATGGATGTCAGGCTGCTGGCTGGAATCCAGCCAATCTGGGACTCAATGCCAATCCGGTCTTCTCGTTGAGTTTTGGATCGCTCGGACTCTCAATGGGTAACAATGCGTTCTCGCCAGAATACATCGGTAACACTTTCGTGAAGGGCGATACTCTTTCCGAAGAAAAGAAGACTGAGATTCTCGGCAAAATGAGCGCCGACAAGTTGGATATCTATACAAACGTCGGAGTCCCTATATTTGGGCTCTCGATCGCGAATTTCGCGCTGAACGTCGATGCATTTGCTCTTGGTAATGCTTCGATTCCGGCGGACGTCTTCCGCTTGATCCTAACCGGCCCGGTCAAGGACAAAACTTACGACCTGAGTACGGTTGAAGAGAGTGGACTTGGGTATGTCTCAGCTTCACTGTCAACAGCCAAAGCTTTCGACAACATACCATTCACGAGAGAGTTCGCTGTAGGCGCCACCTTCAAGTATATCGTCGGGGCAGGATATAGCGAACTGGTGCATAAAGAGGGTTACTTTCAGGTCAACGACTCCACCATTGAATCTGAGGGTAGCTTCAAGGTTCTAAACTCAACCCAGATTGGCGATGGGATCGGTCTTGACCTTGGAGCGGCCGGACGCCTTGACTTTATGGATTTGTATGTTGGAATGACGCTTGGCAACATTATCGGCGACATCAACTGGAATGAAGTAGAGGCAAAGGACAATAGCTTCAGCCACCATGGCGGCGCCGATCTTGAACGTTTCGACGACGAGGAGTATTTAAATGATTTCTTCCTCGCATCCGATACGACATATAAGGTTGATGCGGTAACTACTCCCCTGCCACGGTATCTGCTGTTATCAGCGGATAAGGCATACTTGAGCGGAAAGGGTGACCTTTTCTTCAGCTACTACCAGGGATTGAACGAGACGCCTGGTCAGAACATGACGCCGAGGTTATCGCTGGGAAGCGAATTCCGTTGGATTCCAGTCTTGCCATTGCGAGCAGGCATTGCGGTGGGAGGAGTTGAAGGTATGGAACTTGCAGGCGGTTTCGGTTTGCGACTACTTGGGTATCAGATGAACCTTGGCGCTTCATGGCACAGGGGCGTTGCGGCTGGAGCGCAAGGATTCTCGTTTGCGCTGACGAACTACTTCGGACCGGGATTTAAAAGACCCAAGAACTGACCTTGCATTCCTTTGATGGTTAACTGAGCAGAAACCGCCCGAATTGTTGTTCGGGCGGTTTCCTTTTAGCAGGCCATTTCTCAGAAAATAGGCAGTCAGGTCGATGAATAAAAGACAACTATCTTTTGATTCCGATCCGCGTAGGGGCCAGCTTGCTGAGCCCGTATCTGGTTCTTGATATCGCAGCGAGGGCTCAGCAAGCTGGCCCCTACGCGGTAATGCGTTAAATGTACTCGTTTTTTATTGTTCCGAGGCGCGGCGCGGCGCCATGACAATTCCGGCGAAGGCGGGACTCCAGTCAATTTGTCATCAGCCGGATTGCTATGCGTTCTTTCCCTTTAAGAAAGTGACAATCAGCCAATACAGACCGCCCAATCCGATCACGAAAGTCACGAAAAAGAGCGCAATCGGTCCCCACTGGAGACTCACCTGCGGCATTCCAAGATTGTAATACGGTTTTAGATAGTCGCTGCGGATTATGTCGCGCAGTATAATCATCGAAACAACTGTGACGGTCATCAGGATCGTTCCGAGTGGCAGCGCCGCTGATTCCGGTTCGGTTGAGCCTCGCTTCAAGAGCGGGATCGCCCAGATTGCCAATCCCATCCCGATAAGCCAGAGTGCTGTTTCCAGCATGCCCTGACCCATCAGGCGCATCATAACGTCGCGCGGCAGCGTCATCATATACGCGAATCCTACGACAATGTTCGCCATGGTCGGATAAGCGAAGAGCTTATAACCAAGCGTCAGCTTGTGTGCGGCAAAATCGCGCTCTTTCTTCCAATCCAATCTCCCGAGCCACATTATCCAGATCCCTGCTACCGCCACTGCACCGAGCATGATATGCAACCATCTCGGAAACGTGGAATGATCTCCCAGATTATAGTTCCATCCCTTAGTAGTTTCCAGAAGGCTTGCCGTGAATCGTTCCGGTTGTTGGGCGAGATTGAATACATTGCTGAGAGTAAACGACACCCAGAGCAGTGACAAAGCCGCCGCCCACGGTATCCAAGAATGCGCTTTACTCCCGTTCGGAGCCTTGAATTTGAGATAGTAGAGTGAGTAGTAGGCGATAATCACCAACACCCAAACCAGCCACCAGAACCACCCCATCGCTATCGACGCGGTGTAAACGAACTGACCGTAAAGCACCTGTACAAACAACAGCGGCGCCACACCGAGAGTAACGGTCATAGCTACCAAAGTGGGAAGAAATCCTACGAGTTGTCGATAGAGCTTCTCATGATGCGGTGCACCGCCTTTATTTGCCTTTATGCGACTGAAGAGCGCTGTCCAGACTCCGCCAAACAACATATTCATCGCAATAAGATGCAGGGAGAGTGTCAGGAGCAGAAGCGCTTTTAACAACCAGACCGGTCCCGGATGGGGAATCGGATCGAAGGCCGGGAGAATGAGAGTGGGATCCATTATTTGCCTCCTTTCGCAGGAGTCTTGGCCATTTCGCTGTTGAGATAGTTCACTATTTGATCGACATCCGCTTCGCTGCCCAAGAATGGCGGCATCGCGTCGGATAGTTCGCCTGAGGTTTTAACAGCATCCTTCTCGTCGGCAACACTGAGTCCGTTCATCGCTGCTCGAAGCGGACGGTGTCCGTCGATCGTGTGGCAGAGACCACAATTTGCTGACCAGGCTGCGTCACGCTTCCGCTCTCCGGTTGGTTTTGGCAGCGCCGAAGCTTCTTTGGAAAGGAATGCTCCAAGTGCGACAACCTCATCTGGAGCGCCGAGCCAGGGCGGCATTGCTCCGCGCATATAACCGATGCGTGGAATGAGATTGACAACCTGTTCTTCCGTCCACCCCTTTGCGTTGATGCGACTTGCAAGACCGTTGTAGCCCGTCAGGCTGTGGCAGGATGCGCAAGCGGCGCGATAGATATCTTCTCCATGACGAGCCGGGTTGCCATGTTTCCATTTGATTGAGCCGATGTAACCGGCCTGTTTGATTGCCGTAGTGTCAGAAACCATCATCCCGTTCGAGTACATATATCCAGAGATTACGTATGGTTTCCGGGCAGCTTCCCGATACCACTCAAACGAACCGAACAGCATGAAGACGAAAAAGGCAGTCAAGATAGCCTGATACTTTGTGAAGCCGTCTTTACGCAGAATGTTTGCGCCGATGATTGAGATAGCGGCAAAGATAGCCGACCATAATCCAACATCGCCCGCCCGCTTGATAGCCATCCAGCCGCCGCCGACGATTCCCTGTACTGATTGCGGCAGCGCTGATTTGTACCACCAGAAAGCTCCCAATAAAAGAACGAGCGAGGGAAGGCTCCAGAGCGTGGCGATCTGGTTGATTCTTCTTCTCAGCTCACGATCCTTAAGCCATGCTGCGGTAATGAACGCAAAAACGCCTGCCATCAAGAAACAGATTAGTGTTCTTGCGACAAGCGAGGGCCAATAGGTGGCGTTGAAGAACGCAGGCCAAATAGCGCGATCCTGCGGCCACGTTCCGCTCGTAAGCATGAAAGTGATAATGCCGTTGATTACCGCCAGCGAACCCCACGCGGCGAAGAAGTA